>ENA-OURU01000004-OURU01000004.1-human-gut-metagenome-genome-assembly--contig:-NODE-4-length-301799-cov-13.836756_pt1 | contig 301799 bp, 189 predicted proteins | sample MGYA00242137_ERZ509064 | MGnify/ENA primary metagenome ERZ509064 (study PRJEB26280, sample SAMEA2338777) | human gut metagenome | biome: human gut; feature: human-associated habitat; material: faeces...
CGCGGATTTAAAAGGCTGCGCTATAAAAGTGGATAAAAAAAGATCCGCGTTATCCGTGTCATCCGCGTCTAAAAGATTATTTATCATTTAACTCATAACCCGAAAAAAAACGAATCATCTTCGTTTGAAATAACATCATTGTATAAAAACAACGAAGGGCTTCCTCCCGGAAACCCTTTCGCTTGAATTTTGTGTTAAACTATCCTTTTTATAGTAGTCATAAGAGAGAATCTTAAAGTTTGTACAGGCTCTTCTTCGGGTAATCCAGTTCCGGATTTCCTTTGTAGCCTATCTTTCCGCTGCCGCTGGTGCGTGCTTTCAGGAACTCGGTTGCAAAACATTTGATGCTGCCCGAGCCTGCTACACTGGCGGTAACGCGTTGAGCCTCGTAACCTTCTGTAAGCAAATCGCCTGATCCGGCTACGCTGTAAGTAGCTGTTTGGGTTGTACCGGTAATAGTTGCCGAGCCTGATCCGGCCACACTTGCTTCCGTGCCCGTAGCTGTTACATTTCTCAATACCATGTCACCCGATCCAGCAACGGATACTTTCAGGTTATTACAAGTAATATTATCAGCATTGATATCGCCCGATCCGGCTACAGATACTTTCATATCATTGCATTTGATGCCACTGCCTTTGATATCTCCTGAACCGGCAATATTGATTGATAAATTGTCATTAGTCTGGAGACCGTTTTTCAGGAAGACGTCCCCTGAACCGGCAACAGAAATCCCATTCAGAGTTTCGGCGGATACACGTACTTCGAGTTTCTTGTAAGATACATTGACATCCTTCTTGAAACCTATATATAAGGTGTTGTCCTTTACTTTAATATCCAGCAAGTCAACAATATTGTCCGAGGTGTAGACTTCTACTTCGGGGCGTCCCGACTTTTGAGTAAACGTAACATCGGGGCTACCGGCTACACTGATTTTCTTGAAGTTATCTACCTTGATGTCCTTTGTTACGTATTTGTTGCTGGCTATCACTTTTTTACTACCCCAGTTACCTGAACTGTAGTTCTTGCTTTGTGAGCACGCTGTTGTACTAAGGATTAAACAGATGCATGTAAGGAGGCTTGCTAACTTTTTCATAACTTTTTTAGTTTTATAATTATTCATTTATATTATTCCTGTTTATCTATTAGACGTAAGTTGCTTAAAAAAGGTTGCATACTTTTTTCTCTTTTTTCAGAAACTTTTTTGGCAACGTCCGGTTGCATCTTATAGGTCAATATTCATGCCAATTTAATAAAGTGCTGATAATTAGCATGTATTCTTTTAGGACAGGTGTTCATTTTCGGACACTTGTCCGTTTTTGGGTATCTAGTCATTTGTATATTCGAACGATATTTCGTTTATTTGTCTGTTTATTCATTGGGAGGTTTTGTCGTTTTGGAAAATGTATTGGAAGATAATGAATTTGGACGCTTTCTTATTAAAGTGAATACCCGTGCGCGGCGTTTGACTTTCCGTACGCGGGAAGATGCTATCTATGTAACCATTCCGCCGGGAACTACACTCAAAGAGATAAAGAATGCGATAGAAGAACTGCGTCCCCGTTTGCGGGTGGCCCGGAAAAAACAGACTCGTCCTCTGATAGACTTAAATTTTCGGATTGATACGGAGTTCTTCAAATTAAGTCTTGTAAGCGGACAGCACGAACGTTTCCTTTCACGTTCCGAGTTGGGAGAGATGCAGATTATCTGTCCGCCGGGAGCCGATTTTGCTGATGCGGAATTGCAAGTATGGTTACGTAAAGTTATCGAGGAGGCTCTGCGTCGTAATGCAAAGATCATTCTTCCACCCCGTCTGTATATGCTTTCACAGAAACACAATCTGCCTTACCAAAGTGTAAAAATCAATTCCAGCAGTGGACGCTGGGGGAGTTGTTCGGCACGGCGCACAATCAACCTGTCTTACTATCTGGTTTTGTTGCCGAAACATCTGATAGACTATGTACTTCTGCACGAATTGTCTCATACTCGTGAGATGAATCATGGAGAGCGTTTCTGGGCACTTCTCGATGAATTGACGGAAGGAAAAGCCCAAGCTTTGCGGAAAGAATTGAGGCAATATCGCACGGAGTTTTAACCACTTGAAGTCGTGCCACATATTCCTACTGTACACTTACCGCGACTTACCAACTCACTTACCACGACTTACCGACTCACTTACCACGACTTGGATTACCCTTAAACCGTATCTGAGCCGTACTTGCTCCGTACCAACTCCGTAGTTCCTTCGGTCAGAGGTACCTCTGAGTGGAGAATGTACGGAGCAAGTACGGTGCAGATACGGTTCGGGTACGATGCGGACATGATTCTGATACAATCAGTACACGGTATAGGGGTTGTCACTGTTTTCCGTGATTGTATTTCTTTTTTGAGTTAATAAACGTAAACGCTCTTGCAGTTTGATAACAAATGTTTATTTTTGAAAAATTAAAGTAAGATGCAAGTTTAGAAGTTTAAATTATATAATTCAAGAAGTTTATGAGAAAGATTGTACTCTTAGTGTTTTGTGTGGTATATTCACTTGCCGGTTATTGTCAGAACTTTGATGAGCCGAAGGGAAAGCCTACGGTATTCATTGACTATTTCAAACGCTCTAGCGATGCACCGTTCTCGTGGGTAGAGGGCTTGCGTAATACGGTGATTGAGGGTATACAGAAGATGGAACGTGTGATTCTGATTGATGTGGATGCACAGGATGCCTTGCGTATTGAATCGCAACGTCGCTCATCAGCTAATATCTCTTCGGGTGACGATAATGAAATGGACCGCCTCTCAGTGATGGAAGAATTGGGGGCACAGTTCATCATTACAGGTCAGGTATCTTCTATGACTGCTGCTTATAAGACAAGAGATGGAAAAGGATATTATGATGGCTCAGTATCTTATACACTGAAAGTTATCAATCCGAAGAACGGTACATTGATCGGTACAAAGACGTTCCAGCACAGCGGATTGACCGGAGGAACCGGTGGCAATAAGGAAGAAGCCATTGCCAACACTATCAAAAGTGCGGTATACAGCATGCGCGACTTTGTGGATGAATACTTCAAAATGGAAGGAACTATCCTTGAAGTAAATAGCGAGAAGAAGGGCAAGGCAGAGGAAGTGTACATTAACCTCGGCTCCATGAATGGTGTGAAAGAAGCCCAGAAATTTACTGTTTATGCCATACGTGAAGTTGCCGGACGCGAAGCCAAGAAGGAAATCGGCCGTTTGACCGTGAAGGCGGTTGAAGGAGACGATATCTCTTTGTGTAAGGTGCAGAAGGGTGGTGAAGAAATCATGAAAGCCATCCGTGATGAGCAACCGATAAAGATCGTTTCCCGCGAACAGACATTGATGGGCGGGATTTTCAACTAATAAAACCATACAGTTATTATGAAGCATTGTTTTATGTTTCTTTTGGGAATATTCCTATCCGCAACTCTTTGCGGACAGAATTATTCCAGTGAAGTGGTCTTTCTGCAACAGCAGGGAAACACATTGACTGTCCGTGCCCTGGGTATCAGTGAGAAGAAGAAAGAGGCGGCAAATATGGCATTGAAGTCTGCCTTTTATACCTTATTCTATAAGGGGGTGGATGGAGTCAATAAGGGAAATCCGATGGTCTCTACTGCAAAACCTGACTATGACCGCCGCTTTTTTGATGAAAACCGCTATTCCGTGTTTGTTAAGGACTATACAATTACGGAGGGACCGGAAAAACAAGGTAAGCAATACCGCTGCACGGTGGAAATGACTATTCTGTTCGATGCTTTGCAGAAAGATCTGAACCGGAATAAGGTGCAGACTAATCTTGGTATGGCAGTGGGCACTCCCAACAGCCAGGTAAGTTTGCCTACGGTGACGGTGGTTCCTTATACCAGGGAAGATGAAGATATACGTGCTATCTTGGATCACAATCAGATGTTGAGTTATGCCGTGAGCAAAATGACCAGTGAGTTCAGTTCACGCGGATATAAGACGAAAGATTTCCTTGCCCAATTGAAACGGGCGAAACGGAATGACGTACTGACAGCCGGTACTCAGTCTGATGCCGTAACTAAGATGATTCAGAATATGGGTGCGGATATCATTGTGACTGCCAAAGTGATGACAACCACTGATACAAGACGTCAAAGCGAAGTGTCGCTGGAGCTGACGGCAACTGAATTTCAGACGGCAGGCAATCTGGCAAGCGCCACTTTCCAAAGTGGTAAGTACGTCACTACAGATACCATTAAGCTGACGGACTATGCTCTCAAAAAGGTAAAAGATGAGTTCTTTACCAAGTTGCAGGCTTCTTTCAATGACATTGTGAAGAACGGTCGTGAGATGGCTATCCAAATGGTACTGGCGAAATCCATCACCGACTGGGATTTTGACCAGCCGTTGCCCGATGGAAGCGCAAGTTTCAAGACCGTATTGGAAGACTGGTTGCAGGTTCACGCCTTGAATGGTGTTTACGATATGAGCCGCAGCAACGACAAGGTGATCGATATGTCCGTACAAGTGCCAATTTGGGATGAAGCGCAGGGACGCGCTTATACCATTTCCCGCTTCAGTACCGAACTGAAGAACTTCCTCGATGAGAAATTAGGGGGAGAATATGTTGCCTCTGTAGTTACAATGGGGCAAGGGTTGACTGTAACCATTAAATAAATCTGCATTTTATGAAGAAGAATAGATTTCTATGGGCTTTACTGCTGCTCGTTTCGCTGGGTGCGGCGGCGCAGGATAACATTCATTTTGTGGCGGGTACGCCCACGCAGAAGGGATTAAGCCAGAAGAACATGGATGCACTGAAACTGAAAGTGGAGCAAATTATTGCCCGCAATAATGCCGGAACTGCTTCACTTTACAATGCGTTCGTCATTCAGCCTGAACTTGTTCTCGGAGAGACGAAGAAGACGGAAGGATTACTGCGGGACGTGACGCTGGTTACAGGTGAATTTTCATTGACTGCCCGCAATAAGTATGACGACAGTGTATATGGAACGGCCGTTATCGAGGTACAGGGAGACGCTACTGGGAGTAAGGACGATGCGATTGCTTCGCTTATCTCCGGCATCAAGGTTACCGATCCGGCTTTTGTACGTTTCATCCGCACTACACGTAAGCGTATTGCTGATTTCTACCAGCAGAATTGTCCTGTCATCATTAAAAAAGCGGAGGTGCTGATAGATGCCGGGCTCTTGAATGAAGCTGCGGATTATTTGTCTATAGTTCCCGAAACGGTACCTTGCTACGATGAAGTGTTGGGTATATTGCAAAAGATAGGGAAGCGGGAGCCGCAAGAATCACCTGTTACTCCTGAACCGGCTCCCGAAGAACCGGCTTCCCCGGAACCTGCTCCGGAAGTGCAACCTACTCCTGTCGCAGAGCCTGTGACGTCTCCTGAACCGGTTGTCGTGCAGCCTGAGAAGTCTCCTTTGCCCGAATGTAAGATTTCGGTTTCCTGCAATGACCTTTCTTTCGAACTGGTGTCTTGTGAAGGCAATGAAACGGCTGAAAGTATTCGTGTCTATGCCCGCTTCACCAATACAGGTGTGACGAATAACAGTGCGACTATTCGTATGACTTCGGCGATTGATCCGGATGGTGCGACCTTTACTAATTTCTCTCAGATAGAGACGAATGGCTGTACTTCCTGGACTTATGGAAACAAGATGCCGAAAGGTGTCAGAATAGGTAAAGTGTTCGAGATCAAAGGCGTCAGTGCCCCTTGTGCAATTCTTTCGTATGTAGAAATGACGGTGGATAACTGTAAAGTGATTATCCATAATCTGCCCGTTGATTGGAAATAAAGAAAGGAAAACCGCTTATGAAGATGAAAAGAATAGGAATTACGGTTGCCTTGCTTTTCTGCATGGGAACAGTTTCATTGTTTGCCCAGGCATATAAAGTCGTTGAGAAGAGTGATAAGAAAGCTCCCGTCTGGTATGAGTCTGCGGAGTCCGGCTATATCGTGGCTTCTGCTGAGACTGGTTCGATGGAAGAGGCGCGTCAGCAATGCCTGGAAAGCGTGAAGAGACAGATTATTCAAGCTGTGGCACAGAATGTCGAGTTCTCGGATTCGCATACAGTGAAACAGACTTCCGGTAACGGTGACCGTATCACGGAGTTTGTCGATCAGTATATGGCCGAAGGTTCTACCCGTGCAGCTTCTTTGCCTTTTATCAAGGGAATCTCACTTTCTAAAGTTGATGGTTCGTACTGGGAGAAGCGCCGTGATAAGAAGTCCGGTAAGATAACGTACGCTTATGCGATACGCTACCCCTTCCCTGAAAGCGAACATAAAGCGTTGGTCCGTCAGTTTGAAGAGCAGGATCGTGCGATGGAAGACTTGATAAAGAAGATGGAAGAGCGTATTTCCGATATCTCTTCGGTGGAAGAAATAGACCAGTGCATCACGAAAATGCGTCCCGCCGCAGAATATTTCTTCGATAAGACACGCCGCGAATGGGCGGAAGGTGTCGTTCAGAACTACCGGAAATTGCCAACCTTTATCACTGCCGAAGGAAAGTCGGATGGCAAGGATGCTTATATAGTCTCCTTATTTATAAAAGGAAAGAAGATAACTACGGCTGCTATGCCGAAACTTACTTCTAACTGCGCTTCCCAACTGAAAGCTGTGCCATGTGGCGAAGACATTCTGATAACTTATAATAGCGAAGACTGTCTGGAAGATGAAGAGAACTTTGTGGAACTGACATTTAAGATGCCGGGAAAATCACTGAAACATAAGTTCTATTTTCAGGTGAAATAAGTTTTCACCACAGAGTAACACAGAGTCTCACAGAGTTTAATCTATTGAAATAAAACTCTGTGAGACTCTGTGTTACTCTGTGGTGAATTATTTTTGCGCCAGCTGTTTTACTTCCCCATTCTCTTTTTCAAACCGGTAGTTACCACCTTTCTCACTCAGTTCAAACAGGGATAGTTGATCCGTTGCTTTATCCACAATCAACAATGCGCTCTGTTCGGCAAAACGTTTCACATCCATACTGAATGGTTCTTCGGTTATTTTCTTATTCACCAGCACGCTGTCATTAATCATTAGTGACAGGGAATCTCCTATAAATCCTTTTTCCAGGGTGATGGTGTACGTTTCGATAAAGTTCCGGTCTTCATCTTTCTGCTTCTGCAGGCGCAGGCTCATGTAAATGAAGATGACGACAACGAAAATAACTGCAAAGGCCAGGATGCCGTTGCCTACCATAAACTGTTTGTTGGTATTCAAGTGGTGTGCCATAATTGTAAGAAATTGAATGCTTGCGCAAATGTAATGATTAAAATTGAACGTACAGACAATCTTTTCAACAATTAAGAAGCCGCTCTTTAAAATTATTTGCCTAATATTGCAGCTACAAACCTTTAAACAAATATGCCATGAAAAGGAAAGTGACACTTCTGTTGCTATTATTCTGTATGTTAACCCTGCATGCGCAGGAAGTATATAAAACCGTAAAAGACCTGCCGTATATTGCCAAGTCCGAGACTGACGCTTACCGGAAGGAACGTTGCAAGCTGGATGTCTACTATCCGGTGGACAAAAAAGATTTTCCCACTATCGTATGGTTTCATGGCGGTGGTCTGGAAGGCGGTGGAAAACACATCCCCCAGGAACTGATGAACAGAGGCTTTGCAGTGGTGGCGGTGAACTACCGTCTAAGTCCCAAGGCCAAGAATCCCGCTTATATTGAAGATGCTGCGGCTGCCGTGGCATGGACATTCAACCATATAGAGGAATATGGCGGCAGTAAAGACAAGATATTTGTTTCCGGACATTCCGCAGGCGGCTACCTTGCACTGATATTGGCTATGGATAAGAAGTACATGGAAGCTTATGGTGCGGATGCCGATAAAGTGGCGGCTTATCTTCCCGTCAGCGGACAGACGGTGACCCATTTCACGATTCGTAAAGAACGCGGCTTACCGAACGGTATTCCTATTATAGATGAATATGCCCCGGTGAACCGTGTGCGTAAAGATACCCCTCCTGTCGTACTGATAACCGGAGACCGCAATCTGGAAATGGCGGATCGATGGGAAGAGAACGCTTTATTCGCTTCCGTAGCGAAGAATATCGGCAATAAGAAGGTGACTCTGTATGAGTTGCAAGGCTTCAATCACGGCACAGTACTCGAACCTGCCTGTTTCCTGATTATAAACTATATTCGTGAACATTGATATATACATACTTATGAAAAGATTAACAGCTTTAACCGTCGCCTTGCTGATTGGTGTGACGATGTTTGCACAACAAGCCCTTTGGGGGACTGCTCCCGTGGTATCTCCCGAGATTCATGACAACAATACCGTAACCTTCCGCTTCAAAGCACCAAAAGCGGTGAGAGTACAGCTTACAGGAGATTTCCTGCCTGTACAGAAGAATGCTAAGTTCGAGGCTCCCGGAATTGTGGATCTGAAGGAAGGGCAGGAGGGTGTATGGGAATATACTACTCCCGAACCTCTGAAACCGGAGCTTTACAGCTACTCTTTCATAGTAGATGGCTTGCGGATGAACGATCCCGCCAATGTCTACCTGATCCGTGATGTGTCCACCTTAACCAACGTATTTATCATAGGCGGTGATCGTGCCGATTTTTATAAAGTCAATCCGGTGCCTCACGGAACCGTCTCCCGGATATGGTATGATAGTCCGGCGCTTGGTCTGGAACGTCGTATGACAGTCTATACCCCTGCCGGTTATGAAACCAGCGGCAAGCGCTATCCCGTGCTTTACCTCCTTCATGGAATGGGTGGTGATGAAGAGGCATGGATTTCCCTGGGCCGTACTGCACAGATACTGGATAACCTGATTGCACAAGGGAAAGCAAAGCCTATGATTGTAGTAATGCCGAACGGCAATGCTTCACAGGAGGCTGCTCCCGGAGAGTCATCCCGTGGAATGGTTCCCCCGACAATGCAGTTGCCCAAGACAATGGAGGGATCTTATGAACAGGCGTTTCCCGAGATCGTGAAGTTCATCGATAAAAACTACCGTACGATAAAGAGTAAATCCGGTCGTGCCATTGCCGGTTTGTCTATGGGTGGTTTCCATTCTTTGCATATTTCCAAGCAATATCCTGATATGTTTAATTATATCGGACTGTTTTCTGCTGCCATTATGCCTAATAAAGAGGCGTCTTCACCGATATATGAGAACATGGAAGGAAAGCTGAAAGTGCAGTTTGACAAGAACCCCGCCCTTTACTGGATTGCCATCGGTAAGACGGATTTCCTCTACAAAGCCAATGAGGAATACCGTAAACTGCTGGATGAAAAGGGATATAAATATACCTATTACGAATCGGACGAAGGACATATCTGGAAGAACTGGCGTATTTATCTGACGGAGTTCGTTCCGATGTTGTTCAGGTAAGAAACTTATCACCACAGATTACGCAGATTGACACGGATTGAATACAATATATATAAATAATCTGTGTGAATCTGTGTGATCTGTGGTAACTTTTGACATATCTTTGCCTCCGAAAACCCAAAAACAATACCATGAATAGAAAATTAATCTTATCCGCAGCCCTCTCCGGGCTGATGTTGACCGCTACGGCGCAAACTACAGTGGCTCCTGCCATCCCAAGAGACGGGAAAATAGAAAAGAAGGTAGAAGCCTTGCTCAAGAAGATGACCCTTGAAGAGAAGATTGGGCAGATGACCGAGCTTACCATTGACGTCATTACCAAACGTGATAATTCGACCCAAGAATTTCAGATAGACGATGCTTTGCTGGATACCGTTATCGGCAAATACAAAGTCGGCTCTATCCTGAATGTACCCCAGGGCGTTGCCCAATCCAAAGAGAAGTGGGAAGAAATCATCCGGAAGATACAGGACAAATCGATGAAAGTCATGGGTATTCCTTGTATTTATGGTGTAGACCAGATACATGGAACAACTTATACATTGGGCGGAACTTTCTTCCCTCAGGGCATCAATATGGCAGCTACCTTCAACCGCGAACTGGTGCGTGAAGGTGCCCGCATCTCCGCTTATGAAACCAAGGCCGGAAGTATCCCCTGGACCTATGCTCCGGTGCTCGACCTGGCACGTGACGCCCGCTGGCCCCGTCATTGGGAGAACTACGGCGAAGATTGCTACGTGAATGCCGAAATGGGGCGCGAAGCCGTATTCGGTTTCCAGGGCAGTGATCCTAATCATATAGGAAAGCAACAAGTGGCCGCCTGCATCAAGCATTATATGGGTTACGGTGTGCCTGTTTCCGGTAAAGACCGTACCCCTTCGTCCATCACCGTGCAGGATATGCGCGAGAAACATTTCGCTCCGTTCCTCGAAGGTATCAAGGCAGGTGCTTTGTCTGTTATGGTGAACTCCGCCATGAACAACGGGCTTCCTTTCCATGCCAACTACGAACTGCTGACCGAGTGGCTGAAAGAGGACTTGAACTGGGACGGCATGATTGTGACCGACTGGGCGGATATCAATAACCTCTACACCCGCGATAAGATTGCAGGCAGCAAGAAAGAGGCTATCAAGATAGCTATCAATGCCGGTATCGATATGTCGATGGTGCCTTATGAATGGAGTTTCTGTACATACCTGAAAGAATTGGTGGAAGAAGGCGAAGTGCCGATGAGCCGCATTGACGATGCTGTACGCCGCGTGCTGCGCATGAAGTATCGCTTGGGCTTGTTCGAAACACCTGCTTATAATCACAAGGATTTCCCCCTGTTCGGAGGTAAAGAGCATGCCACGGCTGCTTTGCAGGCTGCCGAAGAGTCTCTGGTCTTATTGAAGAATACCGATCACATCTTGCCGTTGCCCAAAGATAAAAAACTGTTGATTACAGGTCCTAATGCCAACTCCATGCGTACGCTCAACGGTGGCTGGTCTTACACTTGGCAAGGACACAGGGCGGATGAATTAGCGGCGGATTATAACACCATTCTTGAATCGTTCACTCAGAAGTTCGGTGCTTCCAATATCATCTATGAGCCGGGTGTCACTTATAAGGAAGGTGGCGCATGGTGGGAAGAAAATGCTCCGGAAATAGATAAAGCCGTAGCTGCTGCCGCCAATGCGGATTATATCATCGCTTGTGTGGGTGAGAACTCCTATTGCGAAACTCCGGGTAACCTGAACAACCTCTTCCTCTCCGAAAGCCAACTCAATCTGGTGAAAGCATTGGCTGCCACCGGAAAGCCGGTTGTTTTGGTTCTGAACGAAGGCCGTCCGCGCATCGTCAACGAAATAGAACCGTTGGCAAAGGCTGTTATCAACACCATGCTTCCGGGTAACTATGGAGGCGATGCTTTGGCAAACCTCGTGGCAGGAGACGCCAACTTCAGCGGTAAGATGCCTTACACTTATCCGAAGGAAATCAATTCATTGTTCACTTACGACTACAAGCCGTGCGAAGACCTTGAAAAGATGTCGGGTGCTTATGATTACGATGCCGTGATGTCCGTGCAATGGGCATTTGGTTACGGATTGAGCTACACTACCTATGCCTACAGCAACCTCAAAGCGGATAAAACCAACTTTACGGCTGACGATGTACTTACTTTCACCGTTGATGTGAAGAACACCGGTAACCGTATCGGCAAGGAAAGCGTTCTGCTGTTCAGTAGCGATCTGATCGCTTCCCTGACTCCTGATATCCGCCGCCTGCGTGCTTTTGAGAAAGTAGAACTGCAACCGGGAGAAACGAAAACCGTTACGCTGAAAGTGAAAGGCTCCGACCTTGCTTTCGTGGGTTATGATGGCAAATGGATTCTGGAAAAAGGCGACTTCCGCATACAGACGGGTAATCAAACTTTGAATATTACTTGTACGGATACCAGGAAATGGGATACGCCGAATAAATAAAAATATATAAAAGTTCAGGTACATTTTACCTCCTATGGATAGAGCCAATAGTTCCCTTATTTCGAACTATTGGCTTTCTAGTATGCAGAAAGATAGTAAAAAGCCTGTATTACTTACGCTCCGTTTTCATAAAAGAGTGGAAATAGCATCTTGTTCTGTCTCTTAAAGGAATATAAATGCGGAATATTGAATAATATACAGTTGTTATACAGACTTTATGCAAGATAACTATGCATCTTACGCCTCAAAACTATATATCTAATGTCTGCTATCTATATATCTAACACTTACGATCTATATATCTAATACTTGCCATCTATATATGGAACGCCTACGATCCATATATCCAATGCAAACCAACAGTTTATGGTTGCCAAACCGCGTCTGTTTTATTTTTTAGCATTGTCCGTATTTATGTATCCCTCTGTCAGTCTGCCGGATACACTTTTTTACTTGCGTATTTCCATCCAGACCGGCGGAAGGACGGATATACGGCATTCTCCTTATGCATAAAATACAAAATGTCAGAATCGACCTTGCCATATCGAAGCGGTTTTACAGAAGTCATTTGCATTACTTTCTTCTTTCAAGAGCGTTAAATCATTCTTTTTTTCTCTAATATTTTGTAGTCGAATAGATTATTTATATCTTTGCAACCGCAATGGATGAAAGGTGGAGGGGCAATTAAGCTCCTTTTTTTGTTCTTATATAGTTAATCAATGGTAGAAAAGAAAACTGTTTGTCAGATTGTTGACGAGTGGCTGGACGGAAAAGAGTACTTTCTGGTGGAAGTAGCTATCAGCCCGGACGACAAGATTGTGGTGGAAATTGACCACAAAGAAGGGGTTTGGATTGAAGATTGTGTGGAGTTGAGCCGATACATCGAATCCAAGTTGAACCGTGAGGATGAGGATTATGAGTTGGAGGTAGGTTCTGCCGGTATCGGACAGCCATTTAAAGTGTTGCAACAGTACACCAACCACATCGGAAAAGAAGTGGAAGTGCTGAGAAAAGATGGACGCAAGTTGTGCGGCGTGTTGAAGGCAGCCGATGAACAGCATTTCACTGTAACTGTAGAGAAGAAAGTGAAACCCGAAGGAGCCAAGCGTCCCCAGCTGGTGCAGGAAGACGAAATGCTTGCGTATGATGAAATAAAATATACTAAATACTTAATCAGTTTTAAATAAGACTATGGCCAAGAAAGTAGAAACTATCAGCCTGATAGATACATTTTCGGAATTTAAGGAACTGAAAAATATCGATAGAACCACCATGGTGAGCGTGCTCGAAGAGTCGTTCCGTAGTGTGATCGCGAAGATGTTCGGCACCGATGAGAATTACGACGTAATTGTGAACCCGGACAAGGGCGACTTCGAAATATGGCGCAACCGTGAAGTAGTGGCGGATGAAGACCTGGAAAATCCGAACTTGCAGATTGCATTATCGGAAGCACAGAAAATAGATGCTTCTTATGAAGTGGGCGAGGAAGTGACGGATGAAGTAATCTTCGCGAACTTCGGACGACGTGCCATCCTGAACCTGCGTCAGACGTTGGCCTCTAAAATTTTGGAACTGGAAAAAGACAGTATCTATAATAAATATATTGATAAGGTGGGTAATATCATCAATGCGGAAGTATACCAGATATGGAAGAAGGAAATGCTGCTGCTCGATGATGAAGGAAACGAATTGCTGCTGCCCAAGACGGAACAGATTCCGAGCGATTTCTATCGCAAGGGAGAAACGGCGCGTGCCGTGGTGGCCCGTGTGGACAATAAGAATAACAATCCGAAGATTATCCTTTCTCGTACATCGCCTGTATTCCTGCAGCGTCTGTTCGAGATGGAAGTGCCCGAAATCAATGACGGACTGATTACCATTAAGAAGATTGCCCGTATCCCCGGTGAGCGTGCCAAGATTGCCGTTGAGTCGTACGACGACCGTATCGACCCGGTAGGTGCCTGCGTAGGTGTAAAGGGTAGCCGTATTCATGGCATTGTTCGTGAGTTGCGCAACGAGAATATTGACGTAATCAACTATACGTCCAATATCCAGTTGTTTATTCAGCGTGCCCTCAGCCCCGCGAAGATATCTTCTATTCGTCTGAATGAAGAAGAACGTAAGGCAGAAGTATTTCTGAGGCCTGAAGAGGTTTCGCTGGCTATTGGTAAAGGCGGTTTGAATATCAAACTTGCCAGTATGTTGACCGAGTACACCATTGACGTATTCCGTGAGTTGGATCAGGCTGTTGAGGATGAAGATATCTATCTGGATGAGTTCAGAGACGAAATCGACGGTTGGGTGATTGATGCCATCAAGTCGATTGGTATCGATACAGCGAAGGCCGTGCTGAACGCTCCGCGCGAGTTGTTGATTGAAAAGACCGACTTGGAAGAAGAAACGGTGGACGAGGTATTACGCATTTTAAGTTTGGAGTTTGAAGAAGGCGAACCTGAATTGGAACCGGCACCTGAGGTTGTGCCTGAGACAGAGCCCGAGGTTGCCCCTGAGGCAGAATAAAATGTCTGTCGACATCTGTTTCTGTTTGCACTAACTTCTTTCTCCACATTATTCATTAATTTTTTAGTATGACGATAAGGTTAAATAAAGTAACAAGAGATTTGAATGTAGGAATTTCAACGGTCGTTGAGTTCTTGCAGAAGAAAGGATTTGCCGTTGAGGCAAACCCCAACACAAAAATTAACGAGGAGCAATATGCCTTGCTCGTGAAAGAGTTCAGTACAGATAAGAATCTTAGACTTGAATCGGAACGTTTCATTCAGGAACGGCAGAATAAAGACCGTAATAAAGCATCGGTATCTATCGATGGTTACGAAGCTGAGACTACGGAGAAACCGAAAGTTGAAGAAATAAAGACTGTTGTACCCGAAGATGCACGTCCGAAGTTTAAACCTGTCGGAAAAATAGACTTGGATAAACTGAACCGGAAACCGGTAGTAGAAAAAGTGGAAGAAAAGAAAGTGGAAACATCTGCGCCTGTGGTAAAGGAAGAACCTAAACCGCAGCCCAAACCGGAACCGAAGCCTGAGTTCAGACCGGAACCGAAGCCGGAACCCAGACCGGAATTAAAGCCCGAACCGAAACCCGAACCGAAGCCGGCTCCGGCTCCCGAACCGGCTCCTGTGGTGAAAGAAGAACCGAAGCCAGCAGTCGTTGCAGAAAAACCTGCACCCAACCCCGCTCCGGTAGTAGCGAAAGAAGTAGTGAAAAAAGAAACACCTGCTCCCGCGGCACCTGTCCGGGAAGAGGCGAAACCTGCCGTGGCAGAAGAAGCGCCTGCAAAGAGTGGTGAAGCGGAAATCTTCACACTTCACAAGCCGGAGTTTGTTTCTAAGATCAATATCATCGGTCAGATTGATTTGGCGACATTGAACCAGTCTACGCGCCCTAAGAAGAAATCCAAAGAGGAGAAACGTAAGGAACGCGAAGAGAAGGAGAAGCTTCGTCAGGATCAGAAGAAGCTGATGAAAGAGGCGATCATCAAAGAAATCCGCCGCGAAGACATCAAAGCGAAGGATGGCAAGGAGAAAGATGCCGATGCCAACGCCAACAAGAAGAAACGTCTCCGCATTAATAATAATAAGGAGAAGGTGGATATCAACAATGCATCCAACTTCCAGCGTGGAGGCGACAACCGTGGTGGTGGAGGTAAAGGACCTCATGCCGGCGGCGGTCAGCAAGGTGCCGGTGGTGGTAATAATCACCAAGGTGGCAACAAGAACAACCGTAACAACAATAACAGGGATCGTTTCAAGAAACCGGTCATCAAGCAGGAGGTTAGCGAGGAAGACGTAGCTAAGCAGGTAAAAGAAACCTTGGCACGCCTCACTTCCAAAGGTAAGAGCAAGACTTCCAAATACCGTAAGGACAAGCGCGATATAGCGAACAGCCGTATGCAGGAGCAGGAAGACCGCGAAATGGCGGACAGCAGAGTGCTGAAGATAACGGAATTCGTGACTGCCAACGAGTTGGCAAGCATGATGGATGTTTCCGTGACGCAGGTCATCGCTACTTGTATGAGTATCGGTATCATGGTGTCTATCAACCAGCGTCTGGATGCTGAAACCATCAATCTGGTGGCGGAAGAGTTCGGATACAAGACTGAATATGTCAGTGCCGAAGTGGCACAGGCCATTGTAGAGGAGGAGGATTCTGAAGAGGATCTGGAACCGCGTGCGCCGATTGTTACCGTCATGGGTCACGTAGACCACGGTAAGACATCATTGCTCGACTATATCCGTAAGGCGAACGTTATTGCCGGTGAAGCCGGTGGTATCACGCAGCACATCGGTGCTTACAACGTGAAACTGGAAGACGGACGTGAGATTACGTTCCTCGATACTCCGGGTCATGAGGCGTTTACCGCTATGCGTGCCCGTGGTGCGAAGGTGACGGACGTGGTTATCATTATTGTCGCTGCCGATGATAACGTGATGCCGCAAACGAAGGAAGCTATCAACCATGCTATGGCTGCCGGTGTACCTATCGTATTCGCAATTAACAAGATTGATAAACCGACTGCCAACGCTGACAAGATTAAGGAAGAGCTGGCAAGTATGAACTATCTCGTTGAAGAATGGGGTGGCAAATATCAATCGCAAGATATCTCGGCCAAGAAAGGCTTGGGTGTGAAAGAACTGTTGGAGAAAGTATTGCTGGAGGCAGAAATGCTTGATCTGAAAGCAAACCCGAACCGTAAGGCAACAGGTTCCATCATCGAGTCTTCGTTGGACAAAGGACGTGGTTACGTAGCTACCATGCTGGTATCAAACGGTACACTTCAGGTGGGAGACATCGTACTGGCAGGTACAGCGTATGGTAAGGTGAAAGCTATGTTCAATGAACGTAACCAGCGCCTGAAAGAGGCCGGACCGTCTGAGCCGGTATTGATTCTGGGATTGAACGGTGCACCTGCTGCCGGTGATACGTTCCACGTAATCGATACGGAACAGGAAGCACGTGAAATCGCTAACAAGCGTGAACAGTTGCAACGTGAACAAGGTCTGCGTACTCAGAAGATGCTTACTTTGGATGAAGTTGGCCGTCGTCTGGCACTGGGTGACTTCCATGAACTGAATGTTATCGTTAAGGGTGACGTGGACGGTTCTGTTGAGGCGTTGAGCGACTCACTGATCAAGCTGTCTACAGAGCAGGTACAGGTAAATGTAATCCACAAAGGCGTTGGAGCAATCTCCGAATCCGATGTTTCATTGGCTGCCGCTTCGGATGCTATCATCATCGGCTTCCAGGTACGTCCGTCGAATGCCGCTGCAAAGATGGCAGAGAACGAAGGTGTGGATATCCGCAAGTACTCAGTGATTTACGACGCTATCGAAGAGGTGAAGGCCGCTATGGAAGGTATGTTGGCACCGCAGGTGAAGGAGCAGGTAACTGCAACCATCGAGGTACGCGAGGTGTTCAATATCACCAAGGTAGGTCTCGTAGCCGGTGCGGTAGTGAAGACCGGAAAGGTGAAACGCAGCGACAAGGCCCGTTTGATCCGCGACGGTATCGTAATCTTTACCGGTTCTATCAATGCTTTGAAACGTTTCAAGGACGATGTGAAGGAAGTAGGTACCAACTTCGAGTGCGGTATCAGCCTGACGAACTGCAACGATATCAAGGTAGGCGATATGATCGAATCTTACGAAGAAATAGAAGTAAAACAGACTCTGTAAGCGAAATAATCTTTTAGACACGGATTACACGGATTTCACGGATTGGTTTAAAAGAAAAACCGTGCTTATCCGTGTAATCCGTGTCTTTTTTAGATATAGTTATGACAATAATAGATATCATCCTGTTGGTGGTGATTGGCGCAGGAGCGGTCATCGGTTTTATAAAAGGCTTCATCAAGCAACTGGCATCCATCCTCGGATTGATTGTCGGATTGCTGGCTGCAAAAGCACTGTATGTGTCGGTAGCGGAGAGAGTCTTTTCTAAGATAACGGACTCCATGACGTTTGCCCAGATATTGGCGTTTGTTGTTATTTGGATAGTGGTTCCGTTGTTGTTCCTGCTGGTAGCGGCTTTGCTGACGAAGGCGATGGAAGCAGTCTCGCTCGGTTGGCTGAACCGATGGCTGGGTGCCGGACTGGGCGCGTTGAAGTTTCTGCTGCTGGTGAGTCTGCTTATCTGTGTTGTCGAGTTTATCGACTCGGATAATACGATGATTGATAGAACAATGAAGGAGGAATCCGTGTTATATTATCCTATAGAGTCGTTCGCGGGAATATTTTTCCCGGCTGCAAAAGAAGTTACAGAACAATATATACTTAATACATAATGCAACCCGAAGAACCCAATAAATATGTAAAGGAACTAACGCAGGAGAAGTACAAGTACGGCTTCACCACCGATGTACATACGGAAGTCATTGAGCGTGGGCTGAATGAAGATGTTGTACGGCTGATCTCTGCGAAGAAGAACGAGCCGGAATGGCTGTTGGAGTTCCGTCTGAAAGCATATCGTCACTGGTTGACGATGGAGATGCCTACATGGGCACATCTCCGTATTCCTGAGATAGATTATCAGGCTATTTCCTACTATGCCGATCCGTTGGCGAAGAAGAAAGACGCGCCTAAGAGCATGGACGAAGTAGACCCAGAGTTGATAAAAACCTTCAATAAGCTGGGCATCCCCCTGGAAGAACAGATGGCGTTGAGTGGCATGGCAGTGGATGCCGTGATGGACTCCGTATCTGTGAAAACTACGTTTAAGGAAACGTTGATGGAGAAAGGAATTATTTTCTGTTCCATCAGTGAAGCCGTACGTGAGCATCCGGATTTGGTGCAGAAGTATCTTGGTTCCGTAGTGGGATACCGTGATAACTTCTTTGCCGCACTGAACTCGGCGGTATTCTCCGACGGTTCGTTTGTATATATCCCGAAAGGAGTACGCTGCCCGATGGAGTTGTCCACGTATTTCCGTATCAATGCGCGTAATACAGGTCAGTTTGAGCGGACACTGATTGTGGCGGATGATGATTCGTATGTTTCCTATCTGGAAGGTTGTACGGCTCCGATGCGCGATGAGAACCAGTTGCATGCCGCTATTGTGGAGATTGTGGTGCACGAGCGTGCGGAGGTGAAGTATAGTACCGTACAGAACTGGTATCCGGGTGATGCCGAAGGTAAAGGCGGTGTTTATAACTTTGTTACGAAACGTGGTAACTGTAAAGGTGCGAACAGTAAACTTTCCTGGACACAAGTGGAGACGGGATCAGCTATTACGTGGAAATACCCTTCCTGCATTCTGACTGGAGATAATTCCTCGGCTGAATTCTACAGTGTGGCGGTGACGAATAATTACCAACAGGCGGATACGGGTACGAAGATGATTCATCTGGGTAAGAATACCAGCAGTACCATTGTCAGCAAAGGTATCTCTGCCGGACATAGTGAGAACTCTTACCGTGGTCTGGTGCGTGTAGCTCAAAAGGCGGACAATGCGCGTAACTATAGTCAGTGCGATTCTCTGTTGCTGGGTGATAAATGTGGTGCGCATACCTTCCCATATATGGATATCCATAATGAGACGGCGGTTGTGGAGCATGAGGCGACTACCAGCAAGATCAATGAAGACCAGATCTTCTATTGCAACCAGCGTGGAATTTCTACGGAGGATGCAGTAGGGCTGATTGTGAACGGTTATGCTAAGGAAGTGCTTAATAAGCTGCCTATGGAGTTTGCGGTAGAGGCTCAGAAGTTGTTGGCTATTTCGCTGGAAGGCAGCGTAGGGTGATTTACTATTAGACGATTTACTATTTACTATTTTGCTGCACAATCGGCAGATGAATGGTAGATAAGTAAAAGGTCGGTAGTAATAGTGAATAGTGGAGAAGTGACATTAAATAGTAAATTGTAAATAGTCTAATAGTAAATATAAAGATGTTAGAGATAAAAGACCTGCATGCCAGTGTAAATGGCAAAGAGATATTGAAAGGCATCAACCTGTCGGTAAAAGCAGGTGAGGTGCATGCTATTATGGGACCGAACGGTTCCGGAAAGAGTACTCTTTCGGCTGTATTGGTAGGTAATCCTGCCTTTGAGGTGACGAAGGGAAGCGTGACTTTCTGCGGTAAGAACCTGTTGGACTTTTCACCGGAAGACCGTAGTCACGAGGGTATCTTCCTCAGCTTCCAGTATCCGGTAGAAATTCCGGGTGTGAGTATGGTTAACTTTATGCGTGCAGCGGTGAATGAGCAACGTAAATACAATCATCTGCCCGCTCTCAGTGCAAGCGAGTTCCTGAAGTTGATGCGTGAAAAGCGTGCCATTGTGGAACTGGACAATAAACTGGCTAACCGTTCGGTGAATGAAGGTTTCTCCGGTGGAGAGAAGAAGCGGAATGAAATTTTCCAGATGGCGATGCTGGAACCGAAATTAAGTATTCTGGATGAAACGGATTCCGGGTTGGATATCGATGCTTTGCGTATCGTAGCCGAAGGTGTGAACAAGTTGAAAACACCGGAGAACAGTACCATTGTCATCACCCACTACCAACGCTTACTGGATTATATCAAACCTGACGTTGTACATGTGCTTTACAAAGGTCGTATCGTGAAGACTGCGGGACCGGAATTGGCTCTGGAACTGGAAGAGAAGGGGTATGACTGGATTAAGAAGGAACTAGGAGAGTAATTACATTTTTTAGACGCGGATGGCACGGATGACGCGGATTTTTTATTAGTGTATTATGAGTTTGACACAGGCGGATAAAACTGATGCTATTATAAATGCATTTTATGATGTGTATAATGAGCTTGGGTATGGGTTTATTGAAAATGTATATCAGAATGCATTATATAGGGAGCTGTTGAGACGTGATATTCCCTGTGTAGCACATCCGAAAATAAATGTTTATTATAAGGATGAAGTAGTCGGTTATTATGAAGCTGATATAATTGTATATAATTCTGTTATTTTAGAATTAAAAGCGGTCACCCGACTATCTAAAGAACATGAATTGCAATTGGTCAATTATTTGAAAGCAACAGATATAGAAGTGGGATTATTATTAAACTTTGGTCCCAAACCAGAAATTAGTAGAAAGGTTTTTTCCCATTACTATAGAGAACGTCTACAGAATAATAGTGAATCCGCGTCATCCGCGTTATCCGTGTCTAAGAAATAAAATATAAACGTATATGAATGCAGAACAACAATACATAGATCTTTTCTCCCAGACGGAAGCGATGATATGCCAGCACAGCACCGAGGTGATGAATACCCCTCGTGCGACTGCGTTTGCCGACTTTGAGCGGCTTGGCTTTCCTACCCGTAAACAGGAGAAATATAAATATACCGATGTCAGCAAGTTCTTTGAACCGGACTATGGGTTGAACCTGAACCGTCTGGATATTCCGGTAAATCCCTATGAAGTATTCAAATGTGACGTACCCAATATGAGTACCTCTCTGTACTTTGTAGTGAACGATGCTTTTTACAATAAAGCATTACCTGCCCCACACCTGCCCGATGGAGTCATCTTCGGTAGTTTGAAGGAGATGGCGGCGAAGCATCCGGAATTGGTAAAGAAGTACTATGGCAAGCTGGCAGATACTTCAAAAGACGGAGTGACAGCATTCAACACCGCTTTTGCACAAGACGGTGTGCTGTTGTATATACCTAAGAACGTCGCTTTGGAACGTCCCATTCAGTTGGTAAACATCCTGCGTGGTGACGTGAACTTCCTGGTGAACCGCCGGGTATTGATTGTATTGGAAGATGGCGCACAGGCGCGTATGCTGGTGTGTGATCATGCCATGGATGCCGTGAATTTCCTAGCAACCCAGGTGATAGAAGTATTCGTCGGTGAGAATGCTGTCTTTGACCTTTACGAACTGGAAGAAACGCATACAAGTACCGTACGTATCAGCAATATGTATGTGAAGCAGGAAGCCAACAGCAATGTATTGCTGAATGGCATGACCTTGCATAACGGCACTTCCCGCAACACCACCGAAGTATTGCTGGCAGGTGAAGGTGCCGAAATCAATTTTTGCGGTATGGCCATTGCAGATAAGAATCAGCATGTAGACAATAATACAAGTATCGATCATGCCGTACCTAACTGCACGAGCAATGAACTTTTCAAGTATGTGCTCGATGACCAGTCAGTCGGTGCATTTGCCGGTTTGGTATTAGTGCGCCCGGATGCGCAACATACCAATTCGCAACAAACGAACCGGAACCTTTGCGCTACCCGTGAGGCACGTATGTATACGCAACCGCAACTGGAAATTTATGCCGATGATGTAAAGTGTAGTCATGGCGCTACCGTTGGTCAGTTGGACGAAAATGCACTTTTCTATATGCGCCAGCGCGGTATTCCGGCACGTGAAGCCCGCTTATTGCTGATGTTCGCCTTCGTGAACGAAGTAATCGATACCATCCGTCTGGATGCATTGAAAGATCGCTTACATCTCTTGGTTGAGAAACGTTTCCGTGGTGAACTGAATAAGTGCCAGGGCTGTGCGATATGCAAGTGAGAATATATTAATACCTAAACAACATGTATGATATTCAAAAGATAAGAGCCGATTTTCCGATACTATCCCGTGAAGTGTACGGCAAACCATTGGTCTATTTGGATAATGGGGCAACGACACAGAAGCCACGTTGTGTGGTGGATGCCATAACGGATGAATATTATTCTGTCAATGCCAATGTGCATCGTGGTGTACACTTTCTGTCGCAACAGGCAACGGAACTGCACGAGGCAAGTCGAGAGACAGTGCGAAAGTTTATCAATGCCGGTTCTATAAATGAAATCGTATTTACAAGGGGAACTACGGAAAGCATTAATCTGTTAGCCTCCAGCTTCGGCGAAGCATTCCTGCATCCGGGTGATGAAGTGATTGTTTCCGTAATGGAACATCATAGTAACATTGTCCCCTGGCAACTGCTGGCTGAACGGAAATGCATCAATCTGAAAGTTATTCCGATGAACGATCGCGGCGAACTTCTGATGGATGAATACGAGAAGCTTTTCACTGACCGAACGAAGATTGTGAGCGTGGTACATGTGTCCAATGTTTTGGGTACGGTCAATCCTATCAAGGAAATGATTAAGATTGCCCATAATCATGATGTACCTTTCCTGGTAGATGCGGCGCAATCCATTCCTCACATGGCAGTGGATGTGAAAGATCTGGACGCTGATTTCCTTGTATTCTCCGGTCATAAAGTGTATGGGCCTACCGGTGTGGGCGTACTTTATGGTAAGGAAGAATGGCTGAATAAGTTACCTCCTTATCAGGGTGGTGGTGAGATGATAAAGCATGTATCTTTTGAACGTACTACCTTCAATGAATTGCCGTTTAAGTTCGAAGCCGGTACTCCTGACTATATCGGTACTACGGGACTGGCGAAAGCTCTCGATTATGTTTCTGCCATTGGCATGGATAAGATTGCCGCTTATGAGCATGAATTGACGGAATATGCCATACAGCGACTGAAAACAATCCCTGGTATGCGCATCTTTGGTGAAGCTGCTGAGAAAGGGAGTGTCATCTCTTTCCTTGTGGGTGATATTCATCACTTCGATATGGGCACATTGCTCGATCGTCTCGGTATTGCCGTACGTACAGGACACCATTGCGCCCAACCGCTGATGCAACGCCTCGGCATAGAAGGAACAGTGCGTGCTTCCTTTGGAATCTATAATACGAAAGAAGAAATCGATGTTTTGGTGGCAGGTATCGAACGTGTCAGCAAGATGTTCTAGTTAGGAAGGTGTGTCAAAACTGGAAAGTAACTTAAGCTCCCCTCCTCTCGGGAGGAGGGGTGCCCAAAGGGCGGGGTGGTAGACAAACATATAACTTTAAATACTAAAGACTTACGCATTCGCCTACCACCTCCCCCTACGGGTACTTCTCCTCCTGGGAGGAGGAGAATTGAGATAGTACTGCATTATGACACACCTTCCTAATCTTCGTTTCCGCCAGCTTCTTCTGCCACTTATCCCGTGCCAGCTTCTGCATATCCGTTACGGAGTCTTTTTCATCCACAATCTCAAAACCTAAGGCTGTTTCGATAATATCCTCCATTGTGACAATTCCCCAAAAGCAGCCATATTCATCAATCAAGATTGAAATATGCTCTTTCTTTTCAAGCATCTGTTCCCAGACCGTGGAAACAGAACTATTTTCCGGGAAGGAAAGGATAGGGCGGGCCACATCCTTCAGACACATGTCGAATCTGTCTTCTGCTAACTTTTCGAGTACACTCTGCCGCAACACATATCCTGTGATATAATCTTCGCTATCATTATAAATTGGAATACGAGAGTAAAACTTATACTTTCCATCCTGATAGAACTCTTTCAGAGACATACTTTCGGGAGCTGTTGCTACTACAGTACGAGGAGTCATAATGGATTGTGATTTTACTTTATCCAGTTTAATGAGGTTTTGTATCATCTTGTTTTCCTTCATCTGGAAAACACCTTCTTCTACCCCGATGGAAATCATAGCCGAAACCTCTTCGCGGCTTACGGATAATTCTTGTTTGCCGGAAGAAAACAGACGGGTAATCAGCTCGGACAACCACACCAGGGGATAACAGATGATAATAAGGAAATTAATGATACGGGCTGATGGAAGTGCCAGTGTGCGCCAGTAGCAGGCGCCTATCGTTTTAGGAATGATCTCTGAGAGAACGAGGATTAAAATAGTCAGTATGGCGGAGATTACACCGAAGTAAGCTTCTCCGAATATCTTTACTGCTTCGGCACCTACACCGGCGGCACCCACGGTGTGGGCAATGGTGTTCAAGGATAATATGGCAGCAATAGGTCGGTCGATGTCTTGTTTGAACTTCTTTAATAAGATAGCGCTTTTCCCGTGTGTTTTCTCTTTGGTGGAAATGTACGACATTGGGGTAGATAATAAAACTGCTTCCAGGATGGAGCATAAAAATGATAATGATAATGCAATGGTTAAATATAATATAACAAGTCCCATATATAAGTTTATTAATTAGACATAGCGGAACGAATGTATGATTCGTCCCGGATAGAATATAAAAATACGGTAATAGAAGGACTTGTGCTAAAGCCGATATATACAAAGTAGAGAGCGTTCGGGTGAATATACGCTCCTGAGATTGTACGGTTGGCTACCGTCACTATATTGATATAAATTAGTGTTCTCAGTAGAGAAAGTATAAGTAGTCGTAGTCTCTGCACAGAGCTTACGCGCACGGTTTAAAGAAAGTGTACGTGAGATAACAGCTTCATCGTTAAACTCTTCAGGCGAATGATGCTCATTTTGTTCGATGCAAAGAAAGGGAGGTTCGTTTTCGGAAAAGGAATTATAATCTTCTGGTTGCAGAGCAAAAAGCACTACGACCAGATACATCATTATTTTAAATATAAAATGCTTTGTTTCCATTTCTTCGGCACAAAGATAGATAAATGCTGACTTTGCTCATATATAGGTGCTCTCTTTTTTGTTTTTTTATTATAATGAAGAGGTATAAAAGCTCTCGCCACTGCAACTTTTCGCCCTATCCGTGCGTCTAATAGGGTGCAAATAACTTAAATAAATAGAGAAAGATTATGTTAGTAACAACAACACCAACTATCGAGGGTGGACGTATCACCCGCTATTACGGTATCGTTTCAGGCGAGACGATTATCGGTGCCAATGTATTCCGTGACTTTTTTGCCAGTATCCGCGATGTAGTGGGCGGACGTAGCGGCTCTTATGAGGAAGTGCTGCGCGAAGCGAAAGATATCGCCCTGCGTGAAATGCAGGAACACGCCAGAGCTCTCGGAGCCAATGCTGTGATTGGCGTGGATTTGGACTATGAAACTGTAGGTGGAAGCGGTAGTATGCTGATGGTAACCGCTTGTGGTACGGCTGTGACAGTAGAATAATAAATACAGGGGGAAGAGCCGAAAAGCTCTTCCTCTGCGTATCAATGCTTGGGAGAATAATTGCTGATGATTACTTTTCCCTTTTTTTGTTCCAGTTTGGCTATTCCCAGATCATTGAGCGCTTGCACTACTTCTTCCAAAGAAGTTGTTCGCGGGAAGCGGAAATGGATGCGTTGTTTCAGCAAGTCGGGCGAATGAAAGATGATACTGGTGTTATACCATGTACCTACAGACTTCATAATCTCCGCCAGTTCGGCATCATCGAAGCTGAACTCTCCTTTGGTCCATCCTTCCGTTGCGGTGAGTTGTGCTTCGGATATGGTGAAACCATTATCTTCAGACAATATAGCTTGCTGTCCGGGCAATATGTCTTTCTGCTGTGTTTGTTTCTCGTCGCTGACGCGGACGCGCCCCTGAAATAAAGTAACTGCCGCTACTTTTCCCGGATAGGCATTTACATCGAATACCGTGCCCAATACCTGTGTCTGCATCTTACCGGAAGAAACAATGAAAGGACGTGCACTATCTTTTGCCACTTCGAAACGTGCTTCTCCTGTCAGTTGGACTTCACGGGTTCCCTCTGCCGGGAATTGTTTAGGATATTCCAGGCGGGAATTGGCGCTGAGCGTAACCTGTGTACCATCGTCCAGGATGATTTGCGTGGTAGTGGCTGGGGGAGTTGAAAGAGTAATCCTACCATTGCTCTCTGAGGTGATGATTGCTTCGGGGACATCCAGGGCCGCAAAGATTTCAATATCTTGAATCGTGTCTTCGTTGGTAATACGGGGCACGATAAGCACTACCAGCACTACGATGGCAGCTGCAATGCCGGAAGTCCACATCTGTATGATGCGTCTGCGTTTTTGAGCGTCTTGCCGGGAGGCAAAAGCATTCCATGCCGCGCGGGTTTCTTCTTCCGAAGGTAAGTCTCCGAGCGCTTCTCCGAAGGCATTCAGTAATCTGAGGTCTTCAGTGTCCATCTTGAAATCATTTTCTTTTTTCTCTTCCATCATCGGTTTCCTCCTTTCAGGGTCATAGCTTCGCGCAAGGTACGCAAAGCTTTGGATATATGTTTCTTTACGGTGTCGGGACTGATGCCAAGCTGTTCGGCTGCTTCCCGATAGGTTTTATGTTCATAATAGCAGAGCCGCAATATCGTGCAGGTTGGTTCCGGTAGGTTGCGGGCAATGCTTTCCGCTTGTTGCAGTAGTCGTTCATGTTCCCGGTAGTCGGTCGCTACATCCATACGAGTGGCTTCGCGCAGCGCTTCCAGGTTGGTGGCTTCTACTTGCAGATGCTTCAGACGGTTAAGGCAGGCGTTACGTACGGCAGTGTAAAGCCAGGCTCCCCGGTTTTCCGGTTCCAGCTTTTCGAATTGTTTCCACGCCTGCTCCATCACACTACCCACAATATCACGGGCTTCTTCTCCGTCGCCCAATAGTTGGGTGGCGTAGCGCACCAGACGGGGATATAGCTCCGTGAACATCTGTCCGAAAACTTCTCTTTTTGTGTCTTTTTTATGAAACAAGGACATTCTCCGATTCTTTTTTTAGTCCGCAAAGGTAAGGATTATCCTTTATCCCTCGTTTACTGCAATGCTTAAAGACGTCCTTTTTCACTTTCTCCGGCACCTTTACCTTTATATTTATTCTTAGTGGCATTGAACTGATAGTTGAGGCGTATGCCGAAACGTTGTTTGTCGGCATAATTTTCAAACTCGTTGTAGGTACGGTCGCCATATACACGAAAGTGATAGGTACCTGTACGAAATATATCATTCGCTACCAGCGAGACGCGCAACGCACGGTCTTTCAGGAAAGATTTGGTAAGTTGCGCATCTACAGTCCCTTCTGTTTTTTTGATGGCATAGCTTTGCTTTGCACCAAATGCGAGTCTTCCTTTTATATTGAGAAACCAGCCACGAGGCAATGTAAAGCTGTTATTCAAAATGAAATCCGGTTGCACTTCATTCCAAAGAGGCTGAATATTCAGTGAACGGGCGTTGGACTGGAACCAGAACAGGCTGGCCGTAAATTGCGGTTGCCACCAGCCGAACTTTGGGGAGAGTACCAAGGCGCCTCCGTATGCATAGGAGTTGGGGATGCTTGCCATTGTCCACAATACTACGCCGGGGTGCTTTGCATCATCATAGGGTTTGGCATAAGTGGTGTACATGTTTCGTGCATGATCGAAGTATAAACTGGCATTGATCCATTTCCAGCCCCCTTCCAATGAGAAGGCATTATGCTTTTGCGGTTCCAGTTCAGGATTTCCGTTGTGGTATTGGTACTTGCTTTGGTAACTGATGGTACTGGACAGCATGCTGTAACTGGGATTAAGCTTCATCATACGATAGGACAGACCGATATTCCAGTCTTCCTTTTTATAGAAAATACTGACTATGGGTATTAAATCATGATAAGAAGGACTTTTCTCTTCTTTATAGATATCTGATTCGTAATAATCCGTTTTTTGATATTCATAGCGCAACCCTGCCGTCAGGTTGAACTGCCCGAGTTCTATGGAATAATCGGCAAAGGCAGAGGCGATGGACTGTTTGATGCGGTTATCGGCATCATTGGAGAAACCGCTTTGTTTGAAGATGTCGTGGCGTTCGGTGAATGTTTCTTCAGTACCGAAAGAGAGTTTGCCTTGACCAAGCGGTGCCGTAATCACCAGTTTAGCGGCATACAGGCGGTTTTTTACTTCACTGTCGGATGAGGCATCTGTTTCACCATTATTGTCTACCTTCTGCCCACCTCCGGAGCGACCGTAGAGGTAGTCAGCATTGAAGTCGATGTTCCATTTTCCGAAAGTACCGTTATAATAGCCATTCACGGTATGATTCCAGTTGGTATGCTTGCGACCGTGTGAGTCGGATGTAAGACGATCTACCTCTTCTCCGTCCCGCAGCATCACGGTTTCACCTTGCGAATAAAGCTCCTGATCGCCCAGTCCGGTTTTGGGTACATAGCGTATACCGAAAGACTGATGGTCATCCGGTTCGTAGTTGAAACCTACTTCGCCATTGAAGTTTGCATCATGTGCACGATTGACGTTGTCAGATATGCTTTTCCATTCGGAGGAAGTGTTCAGTTGCAGTTGGGTATGACTGGTGGAGTATGTGTCCGACTCATTGAAGTGCCCTTTGACAAAGATGTCCAGTCCGCCGGTACGATAATTTAGGGAGGCGCCTTGTTTGCCTTTTGCCGAGTGTCCCTGTGTATAGTCTGCGTAGGCATTGGCACTTAAACCTTGCCCGCGCTTGCGGATGGTACGTAGCCGGATAACGGATGACACGTTGGAGGAATAACGTGCTCCGGGCGTGGTTACAATCTCAGCGGAGAGTATTTCGTTAGCCTGAAGTTGGTTTAGTTCGGAGGTGTCGCGTACTTTTCGGCCATTGATGTAGATCTCCGGTTTGCCTCGTCCGATAACGGTATAGTTACCGTCCGAGCCGGTGACAAAAGGGAGGTGACCGATCATATCGCTTGCAGAGCCCAGCATAGAAAGCGGTGTCCCTGCTACGTTGGCAACGAAAGCGCCATTCTTGCGTTCCATCAGCGGACGAGAGGCAGTAACGGTCACTTCTTTCAGCATTTGTGCGTCTGGTTGCAGGTGAATGTCATTTTCCGGCTGGCAAGGAAGCGTCAAGGGTTGATAGCCTATGTAGGTTACTTTCAGCAAATGTTTTTTTTCATTGTTGCCGGGTAGGATAAAGCTACCGTCTTCCGCTGTGACGCATCCTGTAATAAAGGCGGAATCAGCTGCTGCCAGCAGGATGACGTTGGCATACGCTAACGGTTCATTCCGGTCTCCGTATATGGTTCCGCGTACTTGGGTAGTCTTGCCATCTTTTCCCTTCCGCTGAATCACGAAGTAATCAGCACGTTCGATACAGTTGAAAGGTTTTCCTTTCAGTATTGTGCGGATGGCTTCGCCTTGTGTCTGTTTACGGATACTTGCTGTTACGTGATAATTCTCCGTCTCTTCATAGGCAAAAAGGATATTCTTGCCACCCATCTTTTCTATCTGTTTCAGTGCGGCAGACAGCTTTTCATTTTTTAGTTCCAAGCTGACCAGTCTGGATGTTTGCTGTGCATTTGCGGTTGGGGTAAAGAGTAGAAGAAAATATACTGTGTATATCATCCATGCCTTTCTAAAAGTAAAATCTGTGCGTTTCATTATTCCTTTGTTTTTATTGATTTTACTTATACTACAACATGGGTGCTCAATCGGGTACGGTTTTCGCCTGCAAATTTAATAGAATGAGTTGATTTTTCTTTTATTCCTTTGCTTATTTCGTTTCAAATCAATACTTTTAGACTTTCAATCAACCTTTTAATACGATTAACACCATGGACAGTTTGCTTTTCTGGCTGATTCCGGCCGCTTCCGTTTTAGCTCTCTGCTTTGCTTATTATTTCCATAAGCAAATGATGAAAGAGAGTGAGGGTACTCCGCAAATGATAAAGATTGCCGCCGCTGTGCGTAAAGGCGCGATGTCTTATCTGAAACAACAGTATAAGATAGTTGGCTGGGTATTTCTGGGACTTGTGATCCTTTTCGCTATTATGGCTTATGGTTTCGATGTACAGAATCGTTGGGTACCGATTGCTTTCCTGACGGGCGGTTTCTTCTCCGGCCTCTCCGGATTCCTCGGTATGAAGACGGCAACGTATGCTTCGGCACGCACAGCAAATGCTGCCCGTAGCTCACTGAATGCGGGATTGCGTGTTGCTTTCCGTAGCGGTGCGGTAATGGGACTGGTCGTAGTGGGTTTGGGCTTGCTCGATATTTCTTTCTGGTATCTGTTATTGAATGCGGTTATACCGGAAGATGTTTTGACTCCGACTCATAAACTCTGCATTATCACTACCACCATGCTTACTTTCGGAATGGGTGCTTCCACACAAGCGCTCTTTGCCCGTGTAGGTGGAGGTATTTATACGAAAGCTGCCGATGTAGGCGCCGACCTGGTAGGTAAGGTTGAGGCCGGTATTCCCGAAGATGACCCGCGTAACCCTGCAACGATTGCCGATAATGTAGGTGACAACGTAGGCGATGTAGCCGGTATGGGTGCAGACCTCTATGAAAGTTATTGTGGCTCTATTCTGGCAACTGCCGCTCTGGGTGCTGCTGCCTTTATTCATACGGGAGATACGGCCATGCAGTTCAAAGCTGTTATAGCTCCAATGCTGATTGCGGCCGTAGGTATTCTTCTTTCTATTATCGGTATATTCGCAGTACGTACCAAGGAGAATGCGAAGATGAAAGACCTGCTCGCTTCGTTGGCTTTCGGTACGAACCTGAGTTCAGTGCTGATTGTTGTGGCTACTTTCTTTATTCTTTGGTTATTGAAACTTGATAACTGGATGTGGATATCTTGTGCCGTTATAGTCGGTCTGGTAGTCGGCATCATCATCGGACGTTCTACGGAATATTATACCTCACAATCCTATCGTCCTACTCAGAAGTTGAGCGAAAGCGGAAAGACTGGCCCGGCAACGGTGATTATCTCCGGTATCGGTTTGGGTATGCTGTCTACTGCGATTCCTGTGATTGCTGTGGTAGTCGGTATTATTGCTTCCTATCTGTTTGCATCAGGGTTCGATTTCAATAATGTAGGTATGGGACTTTACGGTATCGGTATTGCTGCCGTAGGTATGCTTTCCACCCTGGGCATTACGCTTGCTACGGATGCTTATGGTCCTATTGCTGATAATGCGGGCGGAAACGCTGAAATGTCCGGTCTGGGTGCGGAAGTACGTAAACGTACGGATGCTCTCGACTCTTTGGGTAATACTACTGCTGCTACCGGAAAGGGTTTTGCCATTGGTTCGGCTGCACTTACGGGACTTGCCCTGCTTGCTTCTTATATTGAAGAAATCCGTATCGGACTGACTCGTTTGGGAACTACTGATTTAACGCTTCCTCATGGTAACTCCGTGGCCCTTCAGGATGCCACTTTCTTCGATTTTATGCATCATTATGATGTGACATTGATGAATCCGAAGGTTCTTTCGGGTATGTTCCTGGGCAGTATGATGGCATTCCTTTTCTGCGGATTGACAATGAATGCTGTTGGCCGTGCTGCTGCTCACATGGTGGATGAAGTACGCCGCCAGTTCCGTGAAATCAAAGGTATACTTACCGGTGAGACAGAACCGGATTACGAGCGTTGTGTAGAGATTTCTACAAAAGGGGCACAGCGTGAAATGGTAGTTCCTTCGCTGATAGCCATTTTAGCTCCGATTGCTACGGGACTTATCTTTGGTGTTCCCGGTGTGCTGGGCTTGCTGATCGGTGGATTGAGTAGCGGTTTCGTTCTTGCTATCTTTATGGCGAATGCGGGCGGTGCATGGGATAATGCAAAGAAATATGTGGAAGAAGGTAATTTTGGCGGTAAGGGTAGCGAAGTACATAAAGCTACTGTGGTAGGCGATACGGTAGGTGACCCGTTCAAAGATACTTCCGGTCCGAGTTTGAATATACTTATCAAGCTGATGAGTATGGTAGCTATCGTGATGGCCGGACTGACGGTTGCGTGGAGCCTCTTCTAAGAAGCTTGTTTATTATTCCCTCTAATAGAAGAAGGTGTCAAAACTGGAAAGTAACTTAAGCTCCCCTCCTCCCGGGAGGAGGAGAATTGAGATAGTACTGCATTATGACACACCTTCTTTTATTAGAGGGAATGGGAATTACTTCCCGTAATCATCGTACATCATCAATAGATGGGATGAACTCCAGCTAAAGTGTGGCGCTTTCAGTCGCTCTCCGGTGTGCGTGCCGTAGTTCTCATGGATGGGTGCTCCTTCTTTCAGTCCGTTGAGGCGGTCGAATACCTGCAATGTATATTCATCGGCAAGCTTATGATAACCATAGTTGCGGAGCCCGCGAATGGCAAAGTAAGTCTGATCTAGCCAGATAGGACCACGCCAGTAGCCGCGGGGGTTATACTTGGGATTATCTGCGGCAATGGTGGGGAAAGGAATATACGTTGAGAACTTTGCTGTATCCTGAAGCATGGGTAACATCTTATCTACCTGCTCTTGCGTGGCAATCTGTGTCCACAACGGAGTATAGGCTTCGCATCCCGGTTCTTCAATGAATGAACCGTCTTTCAGACGGCGGTCAAAGAAGAAGTTGAGTTTGGGATCAAAGAAATAATCGGCTACTTTATTACTATAGTCGGGAGCATCGAATGAGACATTCAGTAATCCGGAAAATTTCTTTAGTAACTTACATTCCAGTGCCAGGTAGGCATTCAGGTCTACACTTTCCTGGTCCATACTCCAGGCATCCTCGCCTCCGTCGTTCTTCAGCATCATGGCGTCGTCAAAACGAATGGCATTGTCCATTCCGCTTTCCCAAGCGGCTGCTTCCAGAGTACCGTCAGTGGCACCGTATTCGCACATACCATTATGATTATGGTCACGTTTCTGATACCACCACTTATAATAAGCAAGCAGTTGCGGATACATCTCGGAAACGAAAGCCGTGTCGCCTGTATGCGTGAAAATCTCGTCTACAGCCCAACATACCAAAGGCGGTTTGCTGTCACGGGCATTGTTTTCGGATGGATCAGTGTAGATACAGTCGATTACCATGCCGTCCGGTTGCTGATAATCGAACATGGCGCGGATGTTATTCTTTGCCAGTTCAGGATCGAACTTAGCAGTCCCCGCACTGAAACGCCAGGTATCCCATGCCCAGAAACCTACAAAGTAGCCAACTGCATGGCTTGGGACAATACCCTCGTGCAACAGACCGCCACGGTGGGTGCGCCAGTTGGAGATAAGAGTGGTTACGGCTTTCACGGCGATGCGGTCGTATTCGGGTTTCATGTCGGTACGCAGTATCTTCGCCAGGTATCCTTCCCAACGTTCGGCATTGGCTTGCAATGCTTTCTCGGGATTATTGAGCAGGTTGGGGAGGTTCTGTAATCCGACTGTCATTTCCTTTTCGGAGGTGAAGAAGGAAATGGCTACATTTACGGGATACTTAGAGGTGTGGATAAGGGCGGTGTAATTGTTATCCGTTCCGGTAAGTTTCACATCGGGAGGGAACGTTACAGTTACGCTTTCTCCACTGGGATGGCGGGCTATTACAGAGTTCTGCTCTACGCTTACGGTTATATTCTTCCCCCATTGGCTGCCGGTCAGCATCAGTTCTTCCGCTTTGTCGGCTTCTATACGAAGCAATGCGGTGGAGGCATTTACGAAGTTAAGCCGCTGGGTGATAGTTCCGTTGCCGGAATGGGCGGACATATACAGTTCTCCGGGATAGTAACAGGTGGAGTCAGGCACAAAGGTATCTGAGACTTTCTGACTAAAACCTACCGTAACAGCGGATTGAGCCATCCACTGGCGGCGGAACATATCCAGACTGAATGGACCGCAGAAACCGTTTACCCAATTCTCTTTCTCGGGAAGAGTGAAACCCATCCACGAGCCAGCATCTGTGAACCAGCCGTAGCAGCGGTGCAAGGTATCGGGAGTGTAGGCGATATCCAGTATATTATTGAAGGTATATCGCTTCTCCGCAGTGTTTTTGCTGCCGGGAGTGCAGGCGGCGATGCCTGCAACCAGCAGAGTAATACAAATGGTGTGTATAAACTTATGTCGCATATTCATTATTATTATGAACTTAATAATTGCTTTTTAGGGGTGATAAATGATAATTTTAGGGAGAATGGGTACGCGTCCGCCTTATCCGTGTCGTCCGCGTACCCATATTAGAACCAACATTTATGAGCCTGTTCCGCTGCATCATCCTTTGCTCCGAGCGGTTGCAGTGTAAAACTGTATTTCCACTCGCGTGGCGTGATAGTGTATTCGGGATGTACCTGTGCTCCCCAGGTATTGTCACCACCCACACCCATCTGCTGGTGATCGATGTTTAGCCAAATTATATCCTTTTTCAGGATACTTCCTCCATGACGGCGTTCTACCTGCGAGGGACGATATTCAATGTCCTCCATTGGGAAGTTCCAGGCACTTACGCTCAGAGGCTCTTCTCCCGTAACCAGTAAACCCTCTCCGGCAGCATTGCGCAGGGCAGTCCAACGTACATCACAGTGATTGGCCGTTTCCTGAGCACGTACATACGGATGGAATTGTTCCCAAACCGTAGCATTATACAGGCCTATCAATGCTCCTGTCTTCCGGTCTGCATAGTTTTCTTGCGGACCGCGTCCCAGCCAGGACATCATTTCATATTCTGCCGGAAGTATCATGCGCATACCCAGACGAGGCATTTCACTCAGCGCCTGTTTGCCCGGGGTGAAGTGCATGCTCACCCGGACGGCACCGTCAGGATGAATATCATAGATCGTTTGCAATGTAGAGCCTTGCGCCTCCATCTTATAAGTAGCCGTTACGGTGGCAATCTGCTGTTTCTCCGTAACTTCTAGATTCTCCAGTTTAGCATCCTTTCCGGCAGTTTTCCAGGTGGCGCAGCGATTGAGATGTCCATTAGGAATATCGTTGTCCGTCAACGGACGCCAGAAGTTGGGTTGTAATCCCTCTTTAATCAGATTCTTTCCATGGTAGATCAGTTCTGTCATCTCACCGTTTTGGGTAGAGAAGGCTATCTGGAAGTTATTTCCTTTCAGTGTGATCGCTTCATTATTCCGGTCTGTTGCCAACGTACTGTTGGCGGGCTGAACCTTTCCGGTGATTTGAGTCGTGGGGAGTATCCATTGCTCGATGGCCACTTCATGTCCTTTCGGTATCAGCGGAGCTTCATGCTTGGTGAATGCGCGCAGAGTCAGGAAGTATTCCTTACCGTCGGCAGGCAATGCTTTCAAGGGTAATTCTATATTGGCAGAACTTCCCGGAGTGATTACGGGGAAGTCCATTTCACCTCCTTGTACCGCTTTTCCGTCGCACTCTACTGCCCAACGCAGGGTATATCCTTCCAAACCGATGAAATCATGCCGATTGCTGACTTTTATCTTGTTCGGAGTAAAAGCTACCGGTTCGAAGTGAATGTATTGCAATACTTTCTTCACCTCATAGATGTGCGGATGGAGAGAACGGTCGGCAGCTACCAGTCCGTTGGCACAGAAGTTAGAGTCGTTGACGATACCTACAAAGCCCATGTCGCCTCCGAATGCCCAGATATCACGGTTGTTTTTATCTTTGATGGCGAATGTCTGGTCTACCCAGTCCCAGATAAATCCGCCTTGTAGCTGGTCATATTTATAAATCAAATCCCAGTAATCCTGGAAGTTTCCTACGCTGTTACCCATTGCATGGGCGTACTCACACATAATCAAGGGGCGTTTGTCACGCTGATTGATGTGGCGGCGCAGTGACCAGATACGTGCATACATCGGACAGTAAATGTCGCTTTTTGCATCGTAGCCGCCTCCTTCGTATTGTACCGGACGGGTAGGATCTATTTTCTTAGTATAATCGTACAGCGTTTCAAAATGTTTGCCATACCCGGATTCATTACCCATGGACCAGGTGACGATGGCTGAGTAGTTACGGTCGCGTGCTATCATGCGGCTCATGCGCTCCATGAAGTGGAGTTCCCAGTCCGGATAATTAGCCAGCGTGCCATCCTTGTGATCCATCATGCCATGACTTTCGATATTGGCTTCATCCACCATGTACAGACCGAATTCGGTGCAAAGCTCGTACCAGGCAGAGTAGTTTGGATAGTGACAGTTGCGTACACCGTTCAGATTAAACTGTTTCATCAACTGAATATCATGTATCATGGAAGCGACACTGATAGTGCGCCCTTTGTGTGGATCGTGCTCGTGACGGTTTACTCCTTTAAACAGTACTGCTTTCCCGTTGATCATCTGCATTCCGTTGCGCATCTCTACCGTGCGGAAACCAAAAAGGTGAGTGAAAGATTCCAGCGGTTTTCCCTGGGCGTCGAAGGTGCTGACTACTAATGTGTAAGTATTTGGCGTTTCAGCATTCCATGCACGTATATTCGGGAAAATCTCCTGTTGGCTGAACAGAGTATCAGTGATGGAAGTGATGGACTTCTTCCGGTTGTAAATTTCCTTGCCTTTATCCAATACCTTGACTTCAACGGTTTCTCCGACTTTCGGTTGGTGAAGTAATACATCGAGGTTTAGTTCCCCATCTTTGTAATCATTGACTAACTCGGCAGTCATCCGGAAGTCACGGACACGGCTTTGCGGACGGGCATAGAGATATACATCCCGCTCAATGCCACTGTATTTCCAGTAGTCTTGCCCTTCAAGATAGGAGCCGTCGCTGTAACGGAATACTTTCACGGCAAGTTTATTACTGCCTTTTTTCAACAGCTTCGTAACGTTGAAGTGAGACGGTAGACGGCTGTCTTCGGCATATCCGGCAAGCTCACCGTTCACCCATACATAATAAGCGGATTCCACTCCTTCGAAGTCAAGGAAGATATCCATACCTTCCCAACCATTCGGGACGGTAAACTCACGGATGTAAGCTCCTACCGGATTGTAATCGGTGGGCACATACGGAGGATTGGCGGGAAATGGATAGCGGGTATCCGTATAGATAGGAGCATCGAATCCTTGCAGTTCCCAACTTCCGGGAACTTGTATTTTGCTCCACTTCCGGGTATTGTATCCGGGTTTATGGAAATCCTTTGGACAAAGATCGTTATTCTTTGAAAACAGGAATTCCCAGGTTCCATCCAGAGAAAATCGTCTTTCTGTCGCAGGATTCACATCGAAACGCACATCGGCGGGGAGAGAGCGTTGTTTCAAAGCGTTGGCTTCATTCGTAAATGGGATGAAGTGCGCATACATCGGCTCTCTGTTTATCTCGTTGATTTGTGGGTTCTGCCAAGGTTCGTTATCAGCCAGGGCAGAAACACAAAGCAATGAGGAAAAGAGTAAAGTATAAACTTTGGCTTTCATGATAATTTGCTTTAAGTTCTGAAATGAAAATTAAAATCCGCGTTTGTCCGCTTCGTCTGTGTCGTCCGCGTACCAATTCGCTTCTAAGCTGTCATTTCAAAACAGTATTAAATAGAACAAAACAGTGTCACAAGGAACGGAACGCTGAAATCTACTACAAATCCGTGGAAGATGGAGACAACTACAAACTGTTGTCCGGCCGTTCGTGTAATGATGGGCAGTGTGGTGTCCATCGTAGTTGCCCCTCCGGCAGAGATAGGGGCGAGGTTGCCGAACCAGCGCACCAGTAATGGTGCAGCCAGCAGGGTCAGAATCTCACGGCTGATGTTGGCGAGCAGGGCAATTGTTCCTAATTCAGCTCCTTTATATTCGGTAATGAAGATACTGGAGAGTGAATAGTAACCGAAGCCCGAACCTACAGCCAGGCAATCTGTCAGGGAACGGTGTGTCAGTATCAGGCTGACTGCGGCAGAACCTGCCAACGTGCCCAGAATGGTCATGATAGGCAGGAATATCAACCGTGGATTGAGTGAACGAAAATTTTTCAACGTTTGCGGGTCATTGCCTACACTTAGCCCTACACTGAACATCAGTGCGCAAAGTGCATAAAAGCTGACTTTACTATCTACTACGATGTCGATAGGTATCAGGTGAAAGACTCCGCAAAGTGTCCCCAGCACAAAAAAGCCGACTATGATAAGACTTCCTTTCATGCTTGTCCTCCTTTCCGTTTGTATAAGGCCCTCCACAGTGCCCAAGCGGCAATCACACTTCCCAGAGTTCCACCTATGGTGAGTATGACGGCTTCAAGGCCAATGGTGTGCAGTCCTTTGATAATTTGCTCGTTTCCTCCCACTTCAATGCCGAGAATGAAGAGCAGCACCCAGATCAGTACTGTGATAACCTTGTGTATTTTACTTAAATTCCGTTTCCGTAAGAGGTAGCCCAGCAGCATTCCTGTGAGCATCAGTCCGATAATTGTAAACATATCTATGTCGTTTTTGCGGGCAAAGATAATTCATTTGAATATAACGAGGCGGTATACTGTAGGTAAATACCGTCTCGTTAGGATGTCATATTGAGTGAAGAGAGAATTTATTTGTTAATTTGGTCGTTCGAATTGATTTCAGTCAACGGAATAGGGTAGAACGAATTCTTCTCTACATTAAAGCCGGCGCGTCCTGCATCTGCCAAGGCTGACGCTAATTTGCCCCAACGGCGTAAATCATACCAGCGCCAGTTTTCCAGCGGGAATTCAATCATACGTTCATGTTCTATTTGCTCACGTACCTCTTGTTGTGAAGTCCCTTTCATGGCAGGCATGTCTCCATGTACATTTCTGATTTCATTAATCAGCGGAATGGCTTGCTCGGGATGGCCTTGCTCGTTCAATACTTCCGCCTTCATTAACAATACATTGGCATAACGCATCAAAGGAATGTTGATGGCACAATAATTATTGTATAAGCCATCATAGTCGGTGGGCATAAACTTGCGGAAGGAAGGCCGATTGTAACTTGTACCGGGAATAGGGTTATTCTTATCATCGAAACTACAGAACCAGTTGTCATAATCGCCCCCGTAAACACGCCCGCTTCCATCATTGAAATAATCACATTGGAAGAATACACTCTCATACAAGCGTGAGTCATAGCGTCCGGTTGTGGCAATCTCACCTTCTTTCATGTACGCTTCCATCAATACATTACTCGGAAGAATCTCATCCCATCCCCAAAGTTCGGATGTACCTATCCAACGGTGGAGTTGAGTGCGATAGTTAGCACCATTGGCACTACTCATGGAAGTCTGCAACTCAAAGATAGATTCTTTGCTGTTTTTGTTGCTGGCGTCAAACATACTTGAAAACTTCTTTACCAGTTCGTAGCCTTTGACATTGTTTAGTGCTGTAAGTGCCTCATTCAGATATTCTGTCTTCTTGTCAGATTCTTCGTAAGCGCGTGTCAGATAGGCAAAACCTAAATAGGCATTGGCTGCCCCACTGGTGGCTCGACCGATGTTGTCGTTGTCATAAGAAGAAGGGAGAGCAGTGGCTCGCTTTAAATCTTCTATAATAAAATCCCAGGCATCGGGACGCGGTGAAAGTCCTTTGCTTAATTCTGCCTGACTGGTGATATACTTGTCACGGATGATAATTTCTTTCCAATTCAAAAGCAATTTAAGGTGATAGTAAGCGCGAAGAAAATAACCTTCGTTTATAATTTGCGTGCGGACAGTAGGGTCGATAGTTCCTTCTTCCATCTCTGTCACTTTCTCTATTACCTGATTGGCAAAGCTGGCTCCTTTGTAGTTGTTCCACCAATAATTGCTGAACTGTGAGTTACCGTTTGTATAAGTGAAATTGTAGAGTTCCAGCCAGTTGGGATAGTTACGTGCATCGTTACCCATATTGATAATGTCTTCACGGTAAGCTTCCACCGGCCATTTAACTTCGGCAAATTCCCAGGTGTCAATGTAGTATTCTAATTGCGAATATGCAGCCGATATTCCGGCTTGTGCATCACTTTCGTTACGCCAGAAACTTCCCGAAGTCAACTGGTCGGGAGATTCCAAGGTTAGATAATCATCGCAAGAGCTCACAAAGAGCGATGCAAAACAAAGGCTGGCTATATATATTACTTTTTTCATGTTTATACAATGTTAAATGAGTTAGAAAGTAAGTTGGGCACCCAAAGTGAATGAACGGGTAAACGGATAAATCAGTTTATCAATACCGGTGTTCAATACACTTACACGTGAGAATTCGGGGTCGATGCCGTCGTATCCGGTGATTGTGAAGAGGTTTTCACCACTTACATAAAAACGCAATCTCTCGATGAATACTTTTTGCATTATTTTTTTCGGTAGGGTATAACCTAATTGTAATTGACGGAGGCGGACAAAGTCACCTTTCTCAATGAAGCGGTCAGACTCCTTCAAGTTACCGTTCGGGTCGTTGAAGATGGCGCGAGGTATGTTTGTATTGGTATTTTGAGGTGTCCAGGCATTCAAGGATGATGTGAGGAAGTTGGAACCGGAGTTCATTCCTTCATAGAAGTACTTGTTACCATTATAAATCTTGTGTCCCCATGCACTACCCAATACAATAGAAAGGTCGAAGCCTTTATAGCCGGCAGAGAAATTTAGGTTAACTTCCAGTGTAGGTATACCCGATCCACAATATACTTTGTCATCATCATCAATATAGCCGTCGCCATTTACATCTACATAGCGGATATCACCGGCATCGGCGAAAGGCTGATACTCGTCTCCATCTGCATTTACATATTGGCGGGCTTCTTCATTGCTTTGGAACAAACCGTTGGTCTTATAAAGATAGAATGCACCGATAGGTTTGCCAACGCGCGTCTGGGTTGGGAAGTGTTCAGTTCCATATTTCAAACCTTCACCATAAAGGACTTGTCCTTTGTCTGCCAGTTCTACAACTTTATTCTTGGTTGTACTGAAATTCATACCGATGTTATAATCGAAACCACCTTTTGAGTCAGCCCAGTTTATCTCAACTTCAACACCGGAGTTGCGGATTTTACCCACATTCAGGATTGGGTTGTTCAAGCCGGCAGAAGGTGGAAGTGCTTTCGTAATCAAGAGTTCTTCGGTTTGATTGTAATAGTAGTTCATGGCACCGGTCAGTTTGTTGTTGAAGAAACCGAAGTCAAGACCAATATTCTTAGTATCTGTAGTTTCCCATTTCAACGAACGATTCTCCAGCCCACGAGCAATACTTCCTGCCCATGCATTATCACCGTTACCTTTTACATATCCCTGGTATTTGGTGTTATAAGTAGAAATTAGAGCGAGGAAGTCGTAATATCCCAAGGCATTTTCGTTACCCAGACGTCCCCAGCTGGCACGCAATTTCAGATTGTTCAGCGCAATACCTTTTGGGAAAAATTCTTCTTCACTGATTCTCCAGCCCACAGCTATTGATGGGAAGAAACCCCAACGGTTGTCAGCACCAAACTTGGAAGAACCGTCGGAACGTACAGTTGCCTGAATCAGATAACGATCGTTATAGTTATAATTTACGCGACCGAAGAAGGATACGCGTCTGTAATCCCATTTAGTTCCGTCACCGTCGTAAGTACCACCTGCACCTGCACCGATTGTAGAGAAGCCCGGATCGAGGAAACCTCCTGGTTGTTCACCGATTACCAATTGCCCGTCCTCTACCTTATAAGTTGTCGATTTACCTTCTACGCCTACAGAATTCCATGTATATTTGCGAGCCATGGTTGAAGTACCGGCTACGGCATTGACAGAATGTTTGCCGAATGCTTTGTTGAAACTCAGTACATTCTCCCATACATGCTCTTCCCAGTAAGCGGTGGTTTCGCTATGATACGGATAGTCTCGCTTGGCTTTTACGTCGGAAATGTAAGCCGGTGTATGGTAAGTTTGGCGTTGATGCTCTCCACGGTAAGCATAACTTGTTTTGAAACTCAACCATTTAGTGAAGTTGGCAGTTAAAGCTACGTTGGCGGTGGTATGATACTTCTTATCTGTAGATTTCTCGTAGTGCTGGTCGGCCATAACATTACGATTGTTGGGCAGGTTATCGAAGTTTGTCAGACCGAAGCCATATTCTTCATTTTCATTGTAGATAGGTACCAGCGGAGAAATCATATACATTTCTTTCAGCTGATATTCGGGCTGTTTGCTATCTGTGAATTTGAAAGCCATGTTGGCGTCAATATCAAAGATATATTTGCTCATGTGCAGTTTTAGGCGTGCATTATCCTGACGGTAATCATTGCCAAGGAAAATACCTTTGTCATCAGCGTGATTGTATGAAACGGAATATTGGGCATTTTCGCTACCACCTCTTACACTGAACATATAGTTCTGTGAAAGACCGGTACGCATCATTGCATCCTGCCAGTCAGTGTCGATGCCGGTATTCTTGGTCATGTAAGGTTCCAGTTCCAATATCTGTTTTTCCCATGCACCGTTACCTTTCGGGTCGTATTGCGACTTATGATTTATTACATGAGCGTTCCAGTTCTCATACATTTGTGTATGTACTTTCTTATATTGCTCTGCATTCAGCAAGTCGAGTTTTTTCGCTACATTTGTCATACTTACGTATGCACTGAAATCTATTTTTGTTTCGCCTTTCTTACCATTTTTAGTAGTTACGATAATTACACCATTGGCAGCAACCGAACCGTATATGGCAGCGGCAGCACCATCCTTCAGTACTTCCATAGCTTGAATATCCTGCGGGTTAACAGCATTTATATCACCCGGGAAACCATCGATGATATAAAGAGGTTCGTTATCTCCGAAAGTCTTTACGCCACGAATTTTTACTTGTACGCCGGCACCGGCGTTACCACCTGCTTTCATAATGTTTACACCGGCGATTTTACCTTGCAGCGCTTCGGCGGGGTTAGTGGTGGTACGTTTGGATAGTTCTTCGACGTCAACAGATGAAATGGCACCTGTCATATCACTTTTCTTCATGGTACCATAACCGATGACTACTACTTCTTCCAACATTTCAGTATCTTCTCTCAATACTACCTTAATGTTTTTTGCACCGTTAAGAGGAATTTCCTGAGTAGTGTATCCTACGTAAGAAATAACGATAATTGCCTTAGGGGAAACGTTTAGTGAGAAGTTACCGTCTATATTGGTAATCACTCCGTTAGTAGTACCTTTTTCAAGTACACTTGCACCGATAACAGTTTCACCTGTTGTATCGGTTACTGTACCTGTCAGTTGAATGTTCTGTGCTAAAGAACTTAGTGGAATCAGGAAAGCAAAGAGTAAGGCTAACTTGACTACTCTCTTCATGGAACAATTCTTAATAATTCTACCCATGTGTGTGGTTTTTTAAGGTTAATAAAATGTGTTTCACACCACAAATAAGAATGTTATTTATCAAAGTTCACAATCTGGGAGTTCTATAATTAATCTACAAAAGGGCTTTTTAGAGGAAATATTTGTACTACAATGGAATTCTTAATTGTTTGATATATAGTGATATAATTCTGGGATTATATCTACAAAATGCTATTGTGTGTAAGGATGAGGTTAAACACTTTGCAAATATGTAGTTAAGTCTTCTTCTGTGGATAAGTTGAGTGATTTGCGCAACCGGTAACGGTTCATGTTGATGGTTTTGGGAGTGCTTCCAGTAATCATTGAGATTTCTTTTGTAGAGAGATTCACCCGTAATAAAGTTGCGAGATATTTTTCGCCTTGTGTGAGGTTGGGGTGTTGCTTTACGAGTTTTTCGATAAACTCTTTATTTTTCTCCTCAACACTCAGCAGCAATGTATTATTGGTCTTATCTCCGCTTTGGTATTGGCTGATAAAAGCATTTACCTTCTTTAAGTGGGGAACCAGTGCTTGATTGTCCATTCTATACCCTTCCTTAATCATCTCACGTATTTTGCCCAGCAACTCGTTACGGCTTCTCAGAAATACGGCAAAGCTGGTTACTTCTTGTTGACTGTTGTCTAAGGCACTCTGTACATTTTGCAGTTCCAATTCCTGTTGGTGCAGTTTCAATTCGGATATTTCCCGTTGTGACAGTTCCAGTTGATATCGGGCTTCTATTAGTTGAAGACCTTTTCTGCGTTTATACCATTTATATAAGAATATACTGAAGGCTAAACCGAGAACAAGTATACTGCCCAAAAGCCATAGATTGCGCTTTAGTAGTTCTATCTTATAAGTTTGCTCCTGCATTTCGGTAGCATATTTCTGATCCTGATATCTTTTATAAGAGATTTCCTGTTCAATGTTGCGCAACTTGTTGCTACTTTGCAGCTCTTTGCTCAAGGCATACATTTGACTGAGCCGTTTATAGGCCTGGTCATAATCACCTATGGCGGCATATACCCAGGATGAATATTCATAATAATCACAAATCAATTCCTTGGCACCGATATTATGGGCGTATTCATAGGCTTTCTGCAGAGCTTCCAAAGCTTTGGAGTATTGCTCGCCGAAGTAATATTGCTTGCCCATATTGTTGTAGTTCTCTCCCAATGACCATTGTGCATCCAGATTCTTGTTGATGGCTATGGCTTCCTGAATAAAGGACAGTTTCTTTTCCGTATCTCCTTGATATAGACATAGATTGTTCAGATTGGTAGCAATCTCTTTTAAGTTCCTTTGGGCACGATTGATAGTCAAGGCCCGTTGAAGAAATCTTTCTGCTACCAGAAATTCATCAAGCAGATAATGCATGACTCCACGCTCATTATAACATCCGGCCACTGAAGCTGAATCTCCTAAAGACTTGAAAATAGAGGTTGCCTTATCGTTTAGTTCTATCCCTTTGTTATAATCGCCCAACTTACTATATACACGTCCCATGAGTGAATAAAGCTGAGCTGTTTGCCGTTTGTTTGCGGGATTGATATATCTCTGTGTATCGTATAAATTCTTGATACTCAAATCGAAGTTGCCCAACAGTTGTTCTGCTTGGCAATAGAGTATCATAGCTTGTGCACGGGTTTCATTGGGTTCGTCTTCGGGAAATAAGGCAGCTGCCTGAGCTGCATAGTATGATGCCTGCTTGGGATTGCTGAACAGAGCATTGTGAGCTTGTTCTAATAAGGTCTGGGCTTGTTTGCCGTCTTGAGCCTGTAAGGGGATCGTGGTTAATAGGGAAACTGCAAATATTAGATACAGTACTTGCTTCATAGTATATTTGTTGTTTCTGCAAATGTAATTATTTTCCTTTAAAAGTCAGGTTTGCTTTCAAAAAGATTTATCTTTGTGCCTCTAAATTAATGCTGTATGCTATTGCCTTATTTGAATAAAGATCTGATTGAAGCCGGTTGCGATGAGGCCGGACGTGGTTGCCTGGCAGGAGCTGTATATGCTGCTGCCGTGATTCTTCCCAAAGATTTCAAGAACGAACTACTGAATGATTCCAAACAGTTGACGGAACATCAGCGCTATGCTTTGCGTGAAGTGATTGAGAAAGAAGCACTGGCATGGGCGGTTGGCATTGTATCTCCCGAAGAGATTGATAAGATTAACATACTGAACGCTTCTTTCCTTGCCATGCATCGTGCCGTAGATCAATTAAAGATGCGTCCGCAGCATCTGCTTATAGATGGCAACCGCTTCAAGAAATATCAGGATCTTCCGCATACCACGGTGATTAAAGGCGACGGCAAATACCTTTCCATTGCGGCGGCTTCTGTGCTTGCCAAAACCTATCGTGATGATTATATGAACCGCCTTCACGAAGAATTTCCATATTATGATTGGGACCATAACAAAGGATACCCCACGAAGAAACATCGTGCGGCCATCTCCGAACGTGGAACTACGCCTTATCATCGCATGACATTCAATCTGTTGGGTGACGGGCAGTTAGCGCTTGATTTCAAGTGATTATTCTATCGCTTCATCCAGATCGATAAACAGGAATTGATTTTCATTGTTAAGTAGCAGTAGCTTATTACCAATCACCCGCCCTTTTTTGAACTCCGTATCAAGATGGGCTACAGGCATTCCCATTTCGTGAATGAACCAATAGTCTCCACGATTGCCGATACATAAATAATCTTTTAGTTGGATACTGGGGCTGTAAATCCGCTCCCGTTCATAGGTACTCCTGATGTTCAAATCCTTGTCTACTTCATAGATAACTCCTTGATCATTATATACCAGACAATGTTCTCCATCGAAAGCGAGCGACTTGAAAGCTGTTGTATCTTTGTTGGCTGCATAGAATGTACCGGGCAGCATCGCTTCCAGCTTTCCGTATTGCTTGGTATCCCAAGGTACAATATTTACGATGGAATCCGTCAGCTCCTGATAGGCCATTCCGTCATCAAACAGCATGTAGAGTGCATCGTCAGTTCGCAGGGCATCTTCAATCATATCTTTCTTTACGCTTAGTTGGTTGAAGAAGATTTCTTCTCCGCTTAGCAAGTTATAACAGGCTATAAATGGGCGTCCATATTTCTTGCGGCTTGCTCCTTCACGTAATCCGTAGCCGTAATTCAGCATGAATAACTTATCATCTTGCACGAAAAGTTTAGAGCGGGAAGCTTTCACATCAGGAAACTCTGTTTGCCACATTACGTTGAAAGCCGTGTCCATACAGGAGATGTGTTGACGGTCTGCCCAGTAATAAAGTGAATCCTGAGACAGTATATTGGAAGTCAACCCCGTGATTGTATTATTGGCAATGGGAACATAGCTGTAATAATAGGCACCACCGGTTGCTACGCCACCGGCTACTCCGACTGCTACAGCGGCTAATCCTTGCAGCAATGCCGCTTTTGTATCATGAGCTCCCGGTTTTCCCGGATAGGTCAGTAACTCTCCGGTCATGAAATCCAGTTTATGCAATGCATCCGCTACAATCAGGCGTTTATTTTGTTCCAGATCAAGAACTTCGTTCCAACCGTATTGATGAGGTATTTTGTTTTCCCACAGATCGTTACCGAATTTTAAGTTGACAGCGCGGAGTTTGTTGGAGGTAGGGGAGTTATAACCTAAGACCAATCCCAATGAATCGTCCACATATACCGGAAATAAACTGGCTTCCCATCTCTTTGCTCCTGTTTCTCTACTGAGCAATGATATCTTGCTGCCGATTTCAGTTATCAAGACCCCTTCCGAAAGACAAGTTATCCGTGATTTGCTGAAGTCAATCGGCTGTTTCCATAGGAGCTGACTGCTCTTTGTGTCATAGAAACCTATTTCTCCTTTATTCTTCAGATACTTGCCGCTTTTAGTGGTTTCCCTGAAACTGACGCAGAGATAATCGCCTTTATCACTCATGGAGAAAGTTTCCACCCGCTGCGGAAAAGTGTAGCACTGTGCTTTTAAGTCCGTTCCGTCCGCTTTTTTTCCTACAACGATGGTTTCGGATTGAGCATAAGAGATTGATGCCATGAGGAGCAGGCATACAAGCATTAGATTTCTGTGTATTTTCATGTTCATTGACCTATTTGGCGCAAACATACGTATTATTTGCGAATTTTTCAGGTCGAAGGGATAGAATATGTGTAATTGTCTTGAGAATCTCTCAAGTAACACTGACCACGTTCTTTTTTTGAGTGTGATTTAAGTTGTCGTTTTTTTCGGTGTTCTTAAACAGTTTCAGTGCCTTCAGCTTCCGCAACCTCCTTGTTTACCGGCCTTTCAGCTGAAAGAGTGTTCTGAAGGGACATTTCAGCTTTCAGCCATCGTAAGCGTCTCCCCTACATTATTCATGGTAGGAGTTAAAGGAGTTATTCAGGCTACGATATAATCCAGTCTTCCAGCGTATGTCGTTTGCTGTCGAAGTTTATTGCCACTTTCACTATCGGTAGTCCGCATAAGGCAAAGCGTTCCGGATAGTTTTTCAGGTCAATTTGCTGCATGGCGATGTCCGCTGTTTTATTCAGTTTCAGTTCTATGACGTAGAGTATGGATGGAGTGCGCATCACCATGTCCACACGACCGTCGGGAGTACGTACTTCCACATCTACATACATTCCCAGCAGACTGAAAATGGTGTAGAGCAATGACTGGTAATGACCTTCGTAGTCGGTATTGTCGCATTGCGGAATGGTGGAGAGGAATGTCTGCAACAAGCGCAAGGCGTCGTCTATTCTTTCTTCGGTAATTGCTTTAAAAAGAAGTGCCACTGTAGTGAATCCTTCGGCGGTATATTGGTTTAAATAGCCGGACAATAAGCTCTTCATCAATCCTATGCGGACTTCTTTGTTAGGGATATCGAGCGTATAAAGACCGGTGAATGAATCCTGATTTTTTATCGTTACATAACCACTTTGATAGAGCAATGGATTGATGTCGGTCATCCGCTCGGTAGGGGCGTCGAACGATTCGGCCAATACTTTCCGTCCTCCAATCTGCTGGGGCTTTACATGGAACTTGTTTAGCATTTCTATCAGGTAGGTAGGGGTGCTGCTGCCAAACCAGTAGGAGCCGATTTTACCTTTGGCCATGGCGGTGAGCAGGCTGAAAGGATTATAAATATCCGGAGAAGGCCAGGTGAAATGATAACCGTCATAATTATCCTTCAGCAGTGCGATGACCTCGTCGCGGCTCGTCTTCATTCTTTCCGCCATCCTATTCAAATCACCCGACATCTGCGTCAGCAGTTCTTCTTCCGTAATGCCGCAAATGGCCGCATAGGGCTCGTCCATGCTGATATTTTCGATATTGTTCAGTTCGCTAAAGATGCTTAGCTGAGAGAATTTTGTGATGCCGGTCAGGAACACGTAGCGCAAATAGGGGTCGCATGCTTTCAGGGGGCTGTAAAAGTTTCGCATAACGTTTCGCAGCACAGGCATATTCTTTTCTTCGTGAACCACGTCGAGAAGCGGTGCATCATACTCATCAATGAGAACAACCACCTGTTGCCCGGTCTGGGTGTAAGCCCGTTCTATCAAGCCTTGCAAGCGTTGGTTGATTTCTATGTCACCTTCTCCGCGGCCATATATCTTTTCATATCCCAGAAGTTTTCTTTCCAATTCGCTGACAAGCTGGTTCCTGTCCGCATGCTTTGCCGTACTCATATCGAAGTGTAGCACCGGGTATGCCGTCCATTCTTTCTCCAGTTTTTCAATCGCAAGGTTCTCAAACAACTCTTTCTTCCCTTCAAAATAACTGTGCAGGGTGGAGACGAGCAATGACTTGCCGAAACGTCTCGGACGAGTCAGGAACATGTATTTTGATGCGGAATGCGTCATGTGGTAGACGTATGCCGTTTTGTCGATATACAAATATCTCTTTGTCCTTATTTCGGAAAAGGTCTGTATACCTATCGGATAAAGTCTCTGTATCTGTTCCATATAGTCTTTGAAGTTTGCTTTGATCACAAAGTTACTACATTCTGTTATAAATCACTCTATTTCGCACTAAAAATATAGAAACTGAACTGCTTTTAGTGACTTATGCGAATCAAGAGTTAGAAGGAGTTACCGCTTCGCATATATATGATTAAGATAGCTTCGAGGAGTATCTACGGGCAGATCTCCCTTTCTTTGCGATCTTCGCGTGCTTGTTTACTGATGACCGACTGGAGTTGTTCAAGTGAACAACTGGAGTTGTTCGATTGACCGACTAAAGTTGTTCACTCGAACGACTTCAGTGGGTCACCTGTAATATTACTTATTTGCTGCCTCATGCAGAAGTGCTGAGGGGTGAAAGGTGAGGAGTGTCCTCAATGATAAGCCTGAAAGCATTTCCCTGTCTTTCAGCCGGTAGTTTCAGCCTGAATGCCGATAAACAGGGGGATAATGAAGGATGAAAGAAAGTGAGATTAAATAAAAGAATAGAGCAAAGTGGGAATAAAGAAGCAATCGGATTGCTTACTGGATTTTATTTTCTAACATTTCTATTCTTTTGCACAGCATATCTATCATTTTACTGTTGGCCTTTATCAACTCACGAAGATCTTCCGATGCTTCTATTTTGATAGTACTACAGTCTCTGGCAATTCCGATGCTGGTTCCAATGGTACTTGAATTGTTGAAATATGAGTTCCCGTCTATTTTTCTGAATAAATCAATAGCCGACATATTCATTACTTCTGCAATTTTATTTAACCGTGTCAAAGTCAAGTCAGTTTCCCCATATTCAATTTTGCAGTATGCACTGGTCGACAAGTTGAGCTTTTCGCCCATTTGTTCCTGTGTCAGATTCTTTTCCATACGGAGCAATTGCAGCCGTTGTCCTACTATTTTCTTCAAGTCAGTCTCCATGGTCGTAAAAATTAGGGGAATACTCTTATTTTATCGGGCAAATGTAGCAAATATAGTGGATATAACCAATGTTAATACATGCTTATCTTTGCAAAGAAACAAAAACACTCATATCAGTATCAGTTAAGCCAATAGAATGCAGTTGATTCGTCTCTTTCCGTTTAATTACATAACGTGAAAAGATTTTTTTTGTTTATGAGAGATTAATAAATTAAGTAACAAACATGAAACAGTGACAATGTTGCTGCTTTAAAATCAGTATCTAAAATTATGGAACTAAAAATGAAACCTTGGGTGGTAGTTTGGACTATTGTATTGCTGTGTGTAATGCCTCAGAGCGGAAGAGCACAAAATAAGCAATTAGAGAAAGAACTAAAAAAAGAGTACAAAACTAAGTTGAAAGAGTACAAAAAAGACGGTTGGAAACTGGATGCAACTTCGAGATCCTTTGAGGTTATTTTGCTACAACATTATGACAAATTGCAGAATGGCAATTATACGCAATTGGTGGGTACATCATCAGGGTGTATGCGTACCAATGTCTGTCGTCAGGCAGCCTATAACAATGCGATTGTGACGTATGCAAATTTAGCGAGTTCCTATATCAAAGGGCGTACCACTTCCGACGTTGCTACGGCGGATTCGGAAACCGGTGAGTTGGACCGTTTTTACGGTGCCTATGAAAGAGCACTCGGTACTTTAATAAACAAAGGAACTTTAACGGAAAGTTATAGTGTATATAAAGATATGAATGGGGCTAAAGAATATCAGATCATTTTCTTGGTAAATGAAGATAAGGCTTTAGATGCCAGAAAAAAAGCTTTGAATGCTGCTTTGGAAGAATCTAAACTCAAGCAGGAATATGCGAAACAGATTTCTGATTTCATCACTGACAAAATAACACAAATAACAGAGTAATTACATGAAAACTATATTCATATTCCTGTTGCTCTGTTTATGCGGCATAGGTGTGCAAGCTACCCGACCTGATAAGTCGGATAAAATTGCACCGCGTTGGAAGAATGGAGCTTTTCCTAAAAATCATGATAACAGCTATTACTTCAAGGTTGCCCATGGAGAGGGCAGAACTCTGTCTGATGCTTGCGAAAGCGCAGTGTTGACTCTGGTTGGAGATTTGGCAAGTATGCATGGAGTGTCTGTGAAGGGGACAGCTATTGAGAAAATAAAGGCGGAAAGCCGGGATCATGTTTATACGGAAAATATCGAGCATAACTATACGTATAACCTTGATTTTGATAATTTTAAAACAGCCTTTACGCAGATTGATATTTATTGGGAAAAAGACAAAAGTGGCATATACAATTGCTGGGTATTGTTTGAAGTGGCCAATAATGCGGATAAGGTACGTTTTCAAGAAGTCACTTTCACAAAGAAGTATGGGATTCGTGGGCTGGTGTATTCTTTAATTCCCGGTGTGGGACAGTTGTATAAAGGCAGTACGGCAAAAGGACTTTCCATTCTGGGAGGTGAAGCGGCTTTGGCGGCAGCTATCGTGCTTTGCGAGAATACCCGTGCTTCTTATGTAAAAAAGATGAGGGAACAGCCTGCGCATGCGAAGACCTACAACTCCAAGGCGGATAATTGGGAGACAGGCCGCAACGTATGTATTGGTGCGGCGGCGGCTCTTTATATCTATAATTTGGTGGATGCTGCCATTGCTAACGGTGCGAAGCGTGGACGCATACAATCGGGACGGAAGTATCTGTCGATGACTCCGGTGATGGGGGCCGAATGCAACGGATTGGCATTGACTTTTCATTTTTAAACCAATAAATCTAAGTAAATTATGAAAGCTTTTAAGAATAAATGCCTGTATTTATTAGTGTTACTTCTTGTGATATCCTGTGCAAAGGATGAGGAAGACTTGACAGGCTCTATATATGGTAAAGTGACGGATACGCAAAGTGGTGAAGTTCTGCATGGAGCAACTGTGACGTTGACTCCCGGAGGAATTTCCCGGACGACCGGTGATGATGGAACTTATGAATTTCTGAATCTGGAACCGGGACAATACCAGGTTGAAGCAAGAAAGGCGGATTATGTCACTAATACCAAAAGTGTCAGTGTCGTTACCGGCAAAAATGCGATGGGGGATATTACGTTGACCCCTGTGAAGAAAGATGCAAAAATAGAGTTAGGGGCATCCACGCTGAATTTTGGCAAGACCAATACGTCTCTTTCTTTTGATATATTCAATAAAGGTACTGCAAAATTCAACTGGAATATATCCGGTTTGGATAAAGTGGATTGGCTGGAAGTAAATCCTGCAAGCGGAGCGTTGGAAGCCGGTAAAAGTTGTGCCGTGCAAGTCTCTTTGTTGCGTGAGAAGCTGACAGAGAATAAAGAACTGATAATCATTATAAATGCCGATAAGGAGTCCGTGTCATTGAAGATTACGGCAGAGGTGGAAAGGAAAACATCGAAAATCGAAATCATTCCTTCAAAACTGGATTTTGGTACGGATGAGTCAGTCTTGACATTCGATGTGAAGAATATCGGTAACAGTGGAGGTGTAAGTTGGAATATTACAGGGCTGGATGTAGATTGGATTACTTCCATTACTCCCATGAAGGGGGAGACGGAACAGGGAAAGTCCAGTGCCGTAAGGGTTGCATTAAACCGGAGTAAGATAAAGGATCATGTGAAGACTTCTATTTTGATTAATGCGGATGGAGAGTCGTTACCGCTTGAAATATCGGCGGATGAGAAGTTGGAACGTCGTATAGAAGCTGATCCGGCGACACTGACTTTGGGAGAGCAGGAAAAGTCTACGCTGACTTTACGTTCCTATTATGGCAGTACATCTTACATGCTGATAATAAAGGAAAACGATACCGATTGGCTGAAACTGTCGAAAACGAATGGTACGATTCCGCAATATGATGCCGCTAACCCTGCAATGAAGGAAACGGTGGAATTGTCTGTTTCGAGAGAAGGACTACAAGCCGGGGATTATAATTGTACTTTGATTGTACGTTCGGACTTGCAGGATTTGGAAATACCTGTTACGATGAAAGTGAAAGAGTCGGATAAGAAACTGGAAGTCAGTCCAAGGGCAATAGATTTCGGACAGGATCTGAATTCTTCGACATTTGCAATTAAGAATATAGGTAATACAGGGACGCTGGATTGGAATATTTCCGGCATTAATGCAGATTGGATAACGGTATCTCCGACAGAAGGAGCTTTGGGTATGGGCAAGTCTGCTACCGTGACAGTGACTTTGGATCGTTCCAAAGTGAAAGGGCAAATGGGAACTACGATCAAAGTAAATGCCGCCGGCCTGTCTGAGGAAATAACTATCAGTGCTGAAGAGAAACCGCAGCGCAGTTTTGATGTGAATCCGCAATCACTGACGGTTGGAGTCAATGATAAGGCTTCATTCTCTGTCAGCTCTTATAATGGGACGACTTTTTATCAGTTATCCACAAAAGAAAATGTAGCTTGGATTTCTTTCAGTAAGAACTCGGGTACAGTGGCTGCTTCTGCGACAGACAACGTGGAAGTCAGAATAGACCGCAAAGGGTTGGCTGCAGGAAATTATAGTTGCAACATAGTGGTGCAGACTGACCTTGGTAATAAAGAAATTCCATTGACAATGATTGTGGAGAAAAAAGATGCGTCCAAGGTAGTAAGTAATGGGCTGTATGTATATTATACTTTTGAAGGAAATACCAAGAGTGTGACAGAAACGACTTTAACGGCTTCGGCTCTGAATGCTCCCACTTATATTTCAAATAGTAAGAACGGCAGTCAGGCTATCAGTTTCAGTCGTGCGAATGAAAGTTATATCAGCATTCCCGAAGGGTTGATTGACAAATATAAGTTCTCTATATCTTTTTGGGCCAAGGGGCTCTCGGACGGGCATATTTTCCATTCGGTCAAGAGTACTAATGAAAATAATTTCTGCCTTTCAATGGTGGATGGTAAATTGAAGTTCACTGTGACTAAGTACTTTAATGGATATCCGTCTTATGATAAATCTACTCCTTTTGAACATTCTGCGTTGGATAATGATTGGCACATGATTACTTTGACTTCGGATTATCCTAAAACTTCCGATGCTACCATTACAAGTAAACTCTATATTGATGGTGAATATGTAGGCGTGGCTACGGAATATTGTAATCCTTTTAGTCAGGGAAATTCCAGTCAGGCTGATTACGGGTATGGTGTTAAATTCCAACTTGGCGGTACGATGAAACGAAACTCGACTACAACACTGAATGCTCTTTCCATGAGTATTGATAATCTTCGGGTTTATGATACACGAGTGTTGAGTGCAAGCGAAGTAAAGGAAATATACGAAGCGGAAAAACAAAACTGACGTTGCATTAGGCTAAGTGTCTTTCTTTGTATATCTTTGTACACAAAGAAAGACACTGCTATGAATTGCTACAAACATTTGAATGACTATGCTGTTGCCACCTGCGGATCTTGTGGAGTGGGATTATGTCAGAACTGTCTGAATGGTTCTATTTACTCTTATGACGGCAAACCTTTGTGCCACGACTGTAATTTGAAAGCCGCGGAAGATGAAATGTCTACTTTGGGTAGGCGGAAAGTATGGGCGCTGATAAAGTGCATTTTCGTATTGGTTTTCATGATATTGGGTTTTTCTATCTGGCATTCTACCGGTGATGCCATGAACGCGTGGATATATGCAGGTATTGGCGGCATTCCATCGGCGTTTAAATCTACAAAGTCTTCTGGAGGAATGCGGGTAGTCAGTAATGATATCATTGACAGTCTTTTTTATCCGTTCATAATGTTGCTGATCCGACTGGCGATTATCATAGCTCTTGCGCCCATTGCGGCTGTCTTTCTGGTAATCATGAATCTAGTTACTTTCTTCAAAACTTCGAGTGCCTTGAAGGATACGAAGAATACGTATGCTTTCCTGCTGAACGTTCCGAATCAGCCGGTACAGATGTCTTCCGCATCCCAATCTCCTGTACTTCAATCTTCGGCGGCTACGAATTTGAAGAATGTTGACGATGCTGACGACTCCTGGATGGACAGCTTCATGAAACCTTCCAGTACTAAACCTTCTGTTATGACAACGCGCCTTACCTGGAAAACCCGACCTACTGCTGCCGGAGCCGACAAGGTGAATAAAGTAGAAAAGGCGGAAGAGGAAATAAAAGAAGAAGATGATGATAGTCACGAGGTCGTAACTACACCATCTTTGATACAAAAACAAATGCGGTAATGGTAGTTTAGAACCACTTAATCTTCCTGAACCAGATAAATGTTCCTGCCGATAGTATTACGGAGATCAGGATAATGAATATGAAAGCATACGGGAAACCTTCCAGGTGAATATCCACATTCATGCCGTAGAAACTGGCTATCAGTGTCGGTATCATGAGCGTGATGGAAAGGCTCGTCATGCGTTTCATGATAGCATTGACGTTGTTGGAAATAATGGAGGCAAAAGCATCCATCGTTCCTGTCAGGATGTCGCTGTAAATGTTTACGGTATTGTATGCCTGTTTTAGTTCAATGACTACATCCTCCAACAGCTCCATATCCAGATAGTCGGTATCCTGGAAGATATTCTTCAATCGCCCGATCATCACTTCATTTCCGCGGATGGAAGTGTTGAAGTAGACAAGGGTTTTTTGCAACTTCATCAGACGGAGCAAGTCTTCATTGCGGATACTTTTCTCCAACTCTTTTTCCGCATTGGCTACATCATTGTTTATCTGTTTCAGATACTTCAAAAACCAGACGGCGGAAGAATAAATCATCCGCAGGATCAAGTCCAGCTTATTGTTCACTACGATACCTTTGCGACGTGTATGTTGGATAAAATCCGAGATGAGTTCAGTCTTGTGATAACATACCGATACGATAATTTCATTATTGGTAATGATGCCTATTGGCACGGTGATAAAGGGAATGCCATGCTGACTGCTCTGCATCGGGATACGCAGGATGGTTAGCAACCAGTTGCCTTCCGTTTCCGTACGCGGGCGTTCGTCCGCATCGGCGATATCTTCCAAAAAAGATTCCGGAACTTTCAACTCTTGGGTGAGGAAATCAAAATCATTGTCATCGGGGCATTCAACGTTTACCCAGCTATTGGGCATCCATTGCGACTTTTCTATAAAGCCGGCTTCAGAATAAAGGTACGTTCTCATCGTAATGGCCTCCTTTCTTTAGGAACGAACTGAGGCATTGCGGACAACGTCTCTGTTCGCTTTAATTATAAATACTATTGCACGTTCGTGGGTTTGAATCGTCCATATTTCTTGTTTTTTGTTTTTTAAAGCGCGACAAAAGTACATAAATCATTTGAAACAGTACGCTTTAACCGTGCTTTTTTGTACCTTTGCAGCCGGAAAAATTGTTCTTTCTATAAAGAACGTTTTTGCTAAGGTGAAAGATTGTACATTTAAAATCAATTAATATTATGAGTAAGAAAGCCCTTTTAATGATTCTTGATGGCTGGGGTATCGGCGATCAGGGGAAAGATGACGTGATTTTCAATACACCTACTCCGTACTGGGACAGTCTGCTGGCAACATATCCTCACTCACAGCTTCAGGCAAGCGGTGAAAATGTAGGTTTGCCCGATGGTCAGATGGGTAACTCGGAAGTAGGACACCTTAATATTGGCGCCGGACGTATCGTATACCAGGATCTGGTAAAGATTAACCGTGCATGTGCCGACAATAGCATTCTAAAGAACCCGGGAATCGTTTCCGCCTTCACTTATGCCAAAGAAAAAGGTAAGAACGTTCACTTCATGGGATTGACTTCCAACGGTGGCGTACACAGCTCATTCGACCACTTATTCAAACTTTGCGATATTGCCAAAGAATATGGTGTGGATAATACTTTTGTTCACTGCTTCATGGATGGACGCGATACCGACCCGAAGAGTGGTAAGGGCTTTATTGAAGAACTGACTGCACATTACGAAAAGTCAGCAGGTAAGATTGCTTCTATCGTAGGTCGTTTCTATGCAATGGATCGCGACAAACGTTGGGAACGTGTGAAAGTGGCTTATGACTTGCTGGTAAACGGCGAAGGTAAAGTAGCTACCGATATGGTTCAGGCTATGCAGGAATCTTATGACGAAGGTGTGACGGACGAATTTATCAAGCCGATTGTAAATGGTAACTTCGACGGAACCATTAAGGAAGGTGATGTAGTTATCTTCTTCAACTATCGTAACGACCGTGCGAAAGAGTTGACCGTAGTACTGACTCAACAAGATATGCCGGAACAGGGTATGCACATCATTCCGGGCTTGCAATACTACTGTATGACTCCGTATGATGCATCTTTCAAAGGCGTACATGTTCTTTTCGATAAGGAGAATGTTCAGAATACATTGGGAGAATATCTGGCAGCTCAAGGCAAGACTCAATTGCACATTGCTGAAACGGAAAAGTATGCTCACGTAACTTTCTTCTTCAACGGTGGTCGTGAAACTCCGTATGACGCTGAAGAGCGTATCCTGGTTCCGTCTCCGAAAGTAGCTACTTACGACTTGAAACCGGAGATGAGTGCTTACGAAGTAAAGGATAAATTGGTGGAAGCTATCAACACTCAGAAGTTCGATTTCATTGTTGTGAACTACGCTAACGGTGATATGGTAGGACATACCGGTATTTATAGCGCTATCGAGAAAGCTGTAAAAGCTATCGACGAATGTGTGAAAGATACGGTAGAAGCTGCCAAAGCCAACGATTATGAAGTAATCATCATCGCTGACCACGGTAATGCAGACCATGCACTGAACGAAGACGGCACTCCGAACACTGCTCACTCTCTGAATCCGGTTCCTTTTGTTTATGTAACCGAGAACAAGAACGCTAAAGTTGAGAATGGTGTTTTGGCAGATGTTGCTCCTTCTATCCTTCACATTCTGGGTATGGCGCAGCCGGCTGATATGACAGGAAAAGACTTGATTAAGTAAGCAACTGCCTGCAATATTCAATAAAGGAGATGTTTCAAGAGATTTTATGCTCTTGGAACATCTCTTTTTTTGTGCTTCAATGGCAGTCCTTCTCTCTAAAAGGTTATCTTTGCAGACAATACACGCAATTGATGGAATGAAACTACTTATATTACTATTGATATTTGTCTTGTCCGGGATGCCGTCATCTCTTTGTGCAGAAGAGGTAATAGTAGATAGCTTGTATTGGCAAAATGCCGAACAGAAAATGGAAGAAGAAGAGTACAAAGATGCGGCCCGAATTTATAGTGAAATGATAGTGCTTGGTGATTCTCTGTTTCGTGTATACACCGGAGAGCGGGTGGAAGATATGCGCAAAGATTATACCATCGATGAACTGGAATTGCAAAATAGTGCACAGCAAAAGCGTTTGTTACAACTCTCTTTTATCATCATCCTATCCCTTGCCGTTTTTTTATTGGGTGGTTTTTTCTATCTGAAAAAGGTAGGGAAGCGGTTGCTTCATTCTAAAAATGAACTTCAGAAAGCTAAGTCCATGGCCGAAGAATCCATTCGTAACAAGAGCTTGTTCCTTTCCAATATGAGTCATGAAATCAAGACTCCCCTGAATGCATTGGCGGGTTTCTCGGAAGTGTTGACTACGCCGGGAATTGATGAGGCTACCCGTGTACAGTGCAACGATGTGATTCAATTGAACTCCGAATTGCTGCTTAAACTGATTAATGATGTCGTGGATATTTCATGCCTGGATGTAGCGAATATGAAGTTCAGCATCACTATGCATGAAATGGTGACCCTCTGCCGCAATGTGGTGAAGATGCTGGATAACATCAAGCAGACATCAGCGGATATCCGTTTTGAAACGGAATTGACTTCGTTGGAGATAGAGACGGACCAAGGGCGTTTGCAGCAAATGCTGGTGAATCTGCTGGTAAATGCCACTAAGTTTACGAAAGAGGGAAGCATCACGCTTGCATTGCGATTGGATGAACAGGGTTTTGCAGAGTTCTCGGTGGCGGATACCGGTTGCGGTATTCCTCTTGAAAGGCAAAGCACGATCTTCGGTCGGTTTGAGAAGCTGAATGAGGGAGTGCAGGGCGCAGGCTTGGGGTTGTCCATCTGCAAGTTGATTATAAAGCGGCTGGGTGGAGAAATCTGGGTGGATTCCGGCTATACTGCCGGTGCGCGGTTTGTGTTTATTCATCCTCTAAAGCAGGAGGTGGTGCGATGAAAAAGCTGATTCTTTTGTTACTTTGTGCAGTCAGCTCGTTTTCGCTTGCTGCTACCCAGGCCTCGGATGGCAGTAATTTGCGTGACAGTATCTTCCGGATTTATCGGTCGATGCCTGCTGATACTGCCCGGACTCAGTTTCTGAAGGATATCTTTGTACATAATATTGATAAAGACTGGTCGGCTGAATTGCTTGATTCGGCATTAGCCTCTGCAATAAGCATGAAAGATGTGGAAAGTGAATTGGCGCTTCGTTACGAATATTTCCGCTATTACACTTTCAGGCTGGATGGTGAGAATATGGATAAAGCATTAGCCTTGCTGAAGGAAGTCTGTTATCGCTCTAAGATCTATGACAATTACTTTTCCGCATTACATTACATGCTTCAACTTAAGGGGAGCAGAGGTGATACGGAATCAGCGATTCTGGAATCACAAAAGATGTGTGAAGAAGCTATTCGTCTGAAAGACAGTCGGGGTATATTTCTGTCTTATGTGACAGAGGGTAAAGCGTATGTTTTTGCCCGGAACTATGAAAAAGCGATTGAATGTTATAAAAAAGCAGCGGAGTTAACTTCACTTTCCACGGAGGATGAGCTAATGGTTCACCAATATTTGACAAGTGCTTATTATTTGTTTAATAAACATCCTGAAATGATAGCAGAATTGGAGGCTCAACGGAGAATCATTGATGGTATCATAAAGGAGCAGCATGCGATGCTTGATTCTTATAGGAGTAAAATCCTGGAAATAGAATTAATGTATTGTAAAATCTATTTAGCTGTTGAGGATGCTCCTAATCTGAAGAAGCATCTGGACGAAGCTGCAAAGTTCTACACTGATGATTCTTTTTCCTCTACTGTAATTGCTTATAATTTTTTGTGGGCGGGCTATTATTATATAACGAAGGATTGGGATAAATGTTTTCCGCAATTTGAATTAACATTGTCTGCCTTTAAAGGCACTCAGCCGATGTATGAGATGGATATACGCAGAATTATGGGAGATGCTTATGCTGATGCGGGACGGTATAAAGAAGCTGCTGAAACATATAGAGTCGCTGTGCTGAAATGCGATTCTATCAATAAGGCTACGTTGCGTATGAATGAGGAGACCGTTCAGGCCAATTATAGGATACAGAAAGCCCTGCTTGAAAAGGAAATTGGTGCAAAGCGTTTCTGGCAGATAGCAGTAGGCGGTGTATCTCTGTTTGTCATTTTACTTGTAGGGGGAGTGTTACGAGTGTCCCGGATTTATCGGGAACTGGCGAAGTCGGAGCGTGAAATGCGTGAATCGTATGCCGTGGTTCAGGCGGCTGATAAGATGAAAGAAGTCTTTCTTCACAACATCACGAATGAAATTAGTGTTCCTCTTCATTCTGTTGTAACTCTTTCTGATTCTCTTTGCCAAAGAAATGATCTGAGCATGGAGGAGCAGCAGGAATATTCGGCGGTTATCCGGCGAAATGCTGAGAAGCTGATCGATTTGATATTCAACATCCTCGATCTTTCGCGCCTGGAGTCGGGCATGATGAAATTTAATGTGCAGGAGTATGACATGGTGCAGTTGTGCACAGATGCCAGGATGCAGGCAGAGTTGCAGGAAGGAATTTCTGTTCAGGTTGATTTCCTTACTGATTTGCATACGCAGCTTGTTCAGGTGGATACCGTCCGCTTCATGAAGCTGCTTTCTTCCGTTCTGATGTCACCAAAAGGGAGGCGTGAGCCGTATGCGGTGCAGTATATGTTGGATTATAAAAGTATAGATGAATTGAGGATAGTGGTTACAAACAGTCCGCTACTTATGGATGCAGAAAACGAAAGAGAACGTGAAATTCAGCATGCCATAAACCGTCTGTATCTGGAAGCCTTTCAAGGCAGCTATCAGTTGTGCGAGGAAGATGGTAAACAGTTGATTATAATAACATATCCCATAAAGTCCTTTTCGTAAATGTAGTTTTTCCTACTTTTGTTGAAATACTTCTTCTTTTGACGGTATGCTTCTTCTCTTTTAATGGGCTGGCATATTACTATGCTCGCGTAGGAGATGACGGTTCTTATGTGAGCGGTTTCGTGGATAAGAGCGGGGCTTATAATCCTGACATTCGATAAATAGGTAATCTGTGCTTATTAATTGCGGAACAAAGTGTTATCTTTGCATCCGCAATTAATTTTTTATAGGAAATGATACAAATAGGTGACGTAGTGGTCAGTTTTGATGTGCTGCGTGAAAAGTTTATATGCAATCTGGATGCCTGCAAGGGTGCTTGTTGTGTTGAGGGAGATGCCGGAGCTCCGGTGGAACTGGATGAAATAGAAAAGCTGGAAGAAGTACTGCCTGTGATTTGGGAAGAACTTGCTCCTGAGGCACGTGCCGTTATAGAGAAACAAGGGGTAGTGTATACTGATTGTGAGGGTGATCTGGTGACCTCCATTGTCAACAACAAGGATTGTGTTTTTACTTGTTATGATGAGAAAGGTTGTTGTTATTGCGCTATTGAAAAGGCATATCGGGACGGAAAGACAGATTTCTACAAACCTGTTTCCTGTCATTTGTATCCGATCAGGGTAGGAAATTACGGAGTTTATAAGGCAGTGAATTATAACCGTTGGGATGTGTGTAAAGCCGCTGTATTGCTGGGGCGGAAAGAGAATCTGCCGGTATACAGGTTTCTGAAAGAACCGTTGATACGTAAGTTCGGTGAGGATTGGTATGCTGAGCTGGAATTGGTGGCAGAAGAGATGAAGAAACAGAATCTGTTGTAAAGATAGTACGGAACCATCTCACGGAGTGTCTTTTTCTATTTCGTGAGCTGAAAAGAAAAACGCCGGATAACAGGATTTTCCTGTCCATCCGGCGTTTCTTCGTTGTAAGATGTGAGGTTGGTTAATAAAAACGTGTTATTCAGTGACTAATCACTAATCGTAAATCATTAATCACTGTTTTTCTTACGCATCAATATTTGCATACGTTGCATTCTTCTCAATGAAATCGCGGCGTGGTCCAACGTCTTCACCCATCAGCATAGAAAAGATATAATCCACTTCGGCGGCATTTTCAATGCTTATCTGTTTCAACATACGGTTTTCAGGGTTCATGGTTGTACTCCACAACTGTTCCGGGTTCATTTCACCCAAACCTTTGTAGCGTTGTGTATGTACGGCATTTTCCGAACCGCCACCATAAGTGTCGATAAATTTCTGGCGTTGTTGGTCTGTCCAGCAATATTCTTCCACTTTACCTTTTTTGCAGAGATAGAGGGGCGGAGTAGCGATATACAGGTATCCGTTGCGGATTACCTGCGGGAAGTAGCGGAAGAAGAGCGTCATGATCAGCGTGTCGATGTGAGAACCATCGACGTCGGCATCGGTCATGATAATCACTTTCTTATATCTCAACTTATCGATATTTGCTTCCTTGCTGTCTTCGCCATCCACACCGAAGCGGATGCCGAGAGCTTGGATGATATTGTTGACTTCATCACTCTCGAACGCTTTATGCCACATGGCCTTTTCCACATTCAGGATTTTACCGCGAAGCGGCAGAATAGCCTGGAATCTACGGTCGCGGCCTTGCTTGGCAGAACCACCTGCCGAGTCACCCTCGACCAGGAACAATTCGCATTCCTCGGGATCCTTGCTTGAACAGTCGGCCAACTTACCCGGCATACCGCCACCGGACATCGGTGACTTACGTTGCACGGATTCACGCGCCTTACGTGCGGCAACACGTGCCTGTGCGGCCAGAATCACTTTGTCTACCACCATCTTGGCTTCCTTAGGATGCTCTTCCAGATAATAGTTCAGTGCTTCACCTACAGCCTGGTCTACGGCTCCCATAACTTCGCTGTTTCCGAGCTTCGTCTTGGTCTGGCCTTCAAACTGCGGTTCTGCCACTTTGATAGAGATTACAGCCGTCAGACCTTCACGGAAGTCATCGCCTGCGATTTCTACTTTAGCTTTTTCCAGCATCTTGTTGTCTTCGGCATATTTCTTCAGCGTACGGGTCAGTGCGCGGCGGAAACCTGCAAGGTGCGTACCACCTTCGATGGTATTGATATTGTTTACGTAAGAGTGGATATTTTCGTTATAAGACGTATTGTACATGATAGCCACTTCCACCGGTGTGCCTTGTTTCTCTGTGTTGATGTAGATTACATCATTTACCAGATGTTCGCGGGAAGAGTCGATGTAGCGGACGAATTCCTTCAAACCTTCTTCTGAGTAGAAAACTTCCATCTTGGCGTTGTTTTCTTCATCTTTTACACGAAGGTCGGTCAGAGTGATCTTGATGCCTGCATTCAGATAGGCCAACTCGCGCATACGGGTAGCAAGGATCTCGTAGTTGTAAACGGTTTCCGTGAAGATCGTGTTATCCGGCCAGAATTGCTGACGTGTACCTGTAATATCGCTTGTTCCGATTTCCTTTACCGGATACAGCGGATGTCCGCATTCATATTCCTGCTGATAGATTTTTCCGTTACGGAAAACCTGCGTAGTCATGTGTGTGGACAGGGCGTTCACACAAGATACACCTACACCGTGCAAACCTCCGGATACTTTGTAAGATCCCTTGTCGAACTTACCGCCGGCATGCAATACGGTCATGACAACTTCCAGGGCTGACTTCTTCTCTTTTTCGTGAAAATCAACCGGAATACCACGTCCGTTATCCTGTACAGTGATGGAATTATCTTCGTTGATGGTTACTTCAATGTGGTCGCAATAGCCGGCGAGCGCTTCGTCGATAGAGTTATCCACAACTTCATAAACCAGGTGGTGAAGTCCTTTCGTACTAATGTCACCAATATACATCGCGGGACGCTTTCTAACAGCTTCCAAACCTTCCAGAACCTGGATGTTCTCGGCTGAATAGCTCCCGTTATTGGAGTTAATCTGTTCTTCAGTCATAATCTAATTTCCTTATTCAAATAACAGAGCAAATATAGTGAAAATTCGTGAGATACGAAACTAAACTGAGTGATAAATTTCATTCGTTTACAGCTTTTTAGCTTCTTGCGGAAGGTGTCTGGAACGGGGTAGGGCGATAGGTGCAGATGCAGAAAAAGTCGGACTAAAAAGTCCGACTTTCCTTGTATATCTTTTGTGTAATATTAATTAGCTTATCCCAGCTTATTAATGTAGAGAGCCAACTTTGACTTCAAGTTGTTAGCTTTGTTCTTATGGATTACATTGGTCTTAGCCAATTTGTCCAATATCTTAGTTACGCCCGGGTACATCGCAGCAGCTTCTGCTTTGTCGGTTGTAGAACGAAGCTTTCTAACAGCGTTTCTCATGGTTTTGCCATAATATCTGTTGTGAAGTCTTCTAGTCTCTTCTTGTCTGATTCTTTTCAGTGATGATTTGTGATTTGCCATCTCGACTAATCTTTTTTAATTCGTTTATTCTTTTAATTGTAGCCCGTGGGGGAATCGAACCCCCCTTTCAAGAATGAAAATCTTGCGTCCTAACCGATAGACGAACGGGCCATCCTTTGGTGAGCATTTCTGCTCTTGCAGAGAGATTATCTCTCGTTTGCGGTTGCAAATGTAGGGACTATTTTTGAATTGGCAAAATAATCTCAAGAAAAAAATAAAGGGATTTGTAGCGTCTATTCTCTGATTCTGTGTTTATGGTCTGAATATCAGGAGAATAATGTCTTTCATTTTTTTACTTCCCTGCCTGCATTTTTTTATTTATCCTTGTTTTATTCCCGTTATTTCCGGCTTTTTTCGTAGTTTTGTTACCGGATTGAAACCAAAACTTGAAGCGCGGATGTTACAGAAAACGCTGGGGATTGTGCTGCATACCCTGAAATATAACGATACCTCTCTTATTGCGGACATCTATACGGAGACGGCCGGTCGTGCTTCGTTCATTGTAAAGATACCCCGTTCGCGGAAGGCTGCGGTGAAATCGGTGCTGTTTCAGCCACTCGCCTTGGTGGAGCTGGAGGCGGATTTCCGTTCGAACGCCAGTATGTATAAGATAACGGAGGCGAAGTCTTACTATCCGTTTTCTTCCATTCCCTACGATCCGTACAAATCTTCCATAGCGCTTTTCCTGGCGGAGTTCCTGTATCGTGCGGTGCGCGAAGAGGCTGAGAACCGTCCGTTGTTTGCTTATCTGCAACATTCTATTATCTGGCTGGACGAGTGCCGCGGTAGTTTTGCCAATTTCCATCTGGTGTTCCTGATGCGCTTATCCCGCTTCCTGGGATTGTACCCTAATCTGGAGGATTATGAGAATGGTGATTACTTTGATCTGCTGAATGCCTGTTTCACTCCTTTGCGCCCGCAGCTTCATTCATTTTATATACTTCCTGCGGAGGCTTCACGGCTGACGATGCTGATGCGCATGAATTATGAAACAATGCACCTCTTTGCCATGAACCGTGCTGAACGTACCCGCTGCCTTACAATAATGAATGAATATTATCGCCTTCACTTGCCTGACTTTCCCGTATTAAAGTCTCTTGAGGTGCTGAAGGAGCTCTTTGATATGGATTAATAAGTCCTTTGACGTAGAACAATAAACCCTTTCCTGTATATCTCACTGACCTTTGGTGCAAAAGATGCCATCTTTCGCTGTAAAAGATGCCATCTTTTGTAGCATAACATGCCACCTTTTGATGTAAAAGATGCCATCTTTTGCATGAGATTAAATAGGGATGTGATAAAGATGTATGAGGGATATGAGGAAGAACTCCCGGACCGGATGCGTTGTATCAGCGGTGGAAAGTCGGATACTTGTTATTGAAACGGAAGCCGATACCCAGCATCAGATAGTTCGGATCGCTGAAATTCTTCAGATTGTAACCCACATGCAGATAGGAGCTGCGGGTAAGTTCCACTTTGAGCGTCAAGACCTGGTAGATACCTTTGTGGTCGCCGCCGCCATGCAGAACGTTGGCACCGATACCGACACCGACTGTGAAGTAGGGCATCACGTACTCCGCACGTCCTGAAATACCCAGGGCTAACTGCTTGTGAAGAGACGGCTTGTAGCACTCATTTCCGTTTCCGGGGATTGTATAAACATTGGAACTGGCATCGTATACACCGTCCAGCGAAACACCGGTACGGAATTTATATCCGATGTTGTACATGGGGGCGAAGTTGAAACCAAGCACCGTATAAGCATCCGGTGAAGCGATCTGTCCGCTACCTACCCACACGCCTTTCCGTCTCCATGAGCCGAACAGGGTCAGGTCATAACTGACGTGGCGCGGAAATTTCGGTACAGGTGCATAGTACGTGGGCTTGGTAAGCGCATCTTCCGGTCTGTTGAAGTTATAGACGACGCCTACTTTCAATCCCATGGTGTTCAGACCCGCATTGGGAAATTTGGTATTACCATTAGAGAAGTGGGTACCGGTTACTCCGGCAATCAGGTCGATCTGCCGTGAAACCATCCAGTTCAGTTGTACGCCGGCATTGATATAGGCATTGGTTTTCGAGCCGATTACACTGTTGTGCGGGTTGTAGTGTTCGTCATAAGGTTTCCAGCCGAAGGACACACCGAAGTTCCATTCGTAATTGAGTGACAGCCGTTGAGTGATACGCGCAATGCGCGCTCCTTGATAGACGTAAACGGCAATCGGGTTTCCCAGTTCTTCTTTGCTTCCGAGGTCGTAGTAGCCTACGCCTATACCTTGGTAGGCGCTGCCGTAAATCCGGTCGGCACATGTATTGGGCTTGAACTGGAATGAATATTTCAGGTGGGCGGAATAGCCCCATTCGAAAGGTTTCCATTGAGAATTGTCCCCCGCCAGGAATGAGCTGGTAGGGAATATATACCCCGGGCGGTATTCTACGCCCAGTCTGTGAATAAAACGTTTGGCGAAATATCCCGTATCCGGTTTATATCCCGGTACGCTGTCTTGTGTCCGGCTTTTGGCGTAAGCTATGTCAGACAAGAAAAGCATTGCCCCCGCAAGGACCATTAATTTCCACATCTTTATATTGCTTTTCATATGCTGTGCCAGAATTCTAGTTTTATTATTATGCGGGGATATTCCCTTGAAAATGCGTGGCAAATATAATGATAGTATTTGAAATAAAAATTATGATACTCAATAAAATGCGAAAAGAAGCCGTGTTTTCGGGCGATAGAAGTTAAATTACTTTCTTCTATCTTCCGGAAACACGGCTTATAACAGAAATAAGGCGGGAGTTTATCCCAGCAATTCTTTCACTTTGGCGGAGATGGCACGACCTTCGGCAAGTCCGGCAAGCTTCTTGGAAGCAACGCCCATTACTTTCCCCATATCTTTACCACTGGTAGCACCTGTTTCGGCAATGATTTCCTTCAGGGCAGCTTCCAGTTCTTCGGCGGACATCTGCTTCGGCAAGTAAACTTCAATCACCTTCACTTGTGCCAGTTCAGCATCTGCCAGGTCCTGACGACCTTGCTGGATGTATATTTCAGCGGCATCTTTGCCTTGTTTCATCAACTTCTGCATGATCTTTAATGCAGCGTCGTCGGTCAGAGTATCGTTGGCACCCGGAGCGGTCTTTGCTTCCAGGAATACTTTCTTGATGTTTCTTAATGTTTCGAGTGCCACTTTGTCTTTGGCCTTCATTGCGGTTTTAATGTCTTCGCTGACTCTTTCAAATAAATCCATAATTATATAAGTTGAGAGTTGAGAGTTGAGAGTTGAGAATTGAAAGTTTAGAGTTACTGTATGGCATGAAAGCGCAGCCAACTCTCAACTCTCAATTCTCCACTCTCAACTTAAAAAGTGATTATTCCTCCTAAGTCTTCGCCGCCCTGTGCCTTTTCCGTAGCAAGCTGCCCTTCGGTAGCCGCTTTGGTTTTAATGGTGCTCAGGGTGCTCTTATCGCGCAGGTATGTCGGTGAACTTTCTACCATGCTGATAATATCGGCATTATCCAGATCCTCGGGGTTGAAGATATAGATATGTCGGCGTTTGCGAATGTTCTTGCTTCCGATGCCGCTGGCACTTTCGCCATAAGCCTTGCGGATACGCTCTTTGTTCTTTTCTTTTTCTTCTTCGAGCTGAAGCTGGCGTTCTTCCTCTTCCTGGCTGCGCTTTTCGAGCACACTGTCCATACCGGGGACATCTTCCATGCCGAAACCGGTGGCGAGTACGGTAATCTTTACTTTACCTTCCAGTGTGTTGTCCATAGCCACACCCCAGATTACCTCTACGCCTTCGCGGAACTTGCTCATGAATTCGTGGATCTCGTTCATTTCCTCCATCATCAGTTCCGAACTTTCGCAGAAGGATACGTTCAGCATCACCTTCTTGGCATTGAAGATATCGTTATTGTTCAGCAACGGAGAGTGCAGGGCATCGTCGATGGCTTTCGTCACACGGCTTTCACCTTCGCCGAAGCCGGTACTCATGATGGCAACGCCACCGTCTTTGAGGATGGTCTTTACATCTGCAAAGTCCAGGTTCACCGTTCCACGCATGGTGATGATTTCTGCAATACTCTTGGCGGCGATGGACAACGTATCATCTGCCTTGCCGAAAGCATTCATAAACGTAAGGTCGGAATATATTTCGCGCAGACGCTCATTGTTGATAACCAGTAGGGCATCTACATGCTGGGCGATACGTTCCACGCCATCCAGCGCCTGGATAATTTTCTTTTCACCTTCGAAGATAAAAGGTATGGTGACGATACCGACGGTGAGGATGTCCATCTCCTTGGCTATGCGGGCAATGACGGGAGCAGCTCCCGTACCTGTTCCGCCACCCATTCCGGCGGTGATAAATACCATTTTGGTACCGTCGTTCAGCAGCGATTTGATTTCTTCGCTACTCTCTTCGGCGGCTTCTCGGGCACGTTCGGGACGGTTTCCGGCACCCAGTCCCTCGGTAATAGAACGCCCCAGTTGCAGTTTTACGGGGACGGGAGACTCTTTCAACGCTTGGTTGTCCGTGTTACACAGAACGAACGTTACGTCGTGTATGCCTTCCCGGTACATGTGGTTCACGGCATTACCACCACCACCACCTACACCAATCACTTTAATGATCTTCGGTGAATCTGTCGGGAAATCGAATTGTACTATATCGTCCATGATAATGGGATTTATGATTTATAATTTATGATTTATACGTTATGAGATCATTTCAGATCGTCATCCGAGAAAATCTCATTGGAAATCTTGTTGAAAGTCTTTTCAAACCAGCTGGGGCCTTCTTTCTTCTTTTTCTTTTTCTCTTCTTTTTCTTTACGTTCTTTCTCCTTGCGTTCCCGTTCGCGACGTTCTTTCTCTTCCTTCTCGCGCTGTGCTTTGGCGGCACGGGCGGCGGCTTCCTGTTCTTTCAGGGCTTCGTCGTCGCCAAACATATCGACGGGTTTCGGTGGAGTAACGGTGGAAGCGGCAGGTGCAGGCTTCACCTCTTGCAGGCAGCAGTTTTCGTTGCCGGCAGCAAGCAGGCCGAGCAGTGTATTCTGCATGCCGTCTTTCTTCAGTACATCGCTGAAGCCATGGATGGTGTTGTGTACAAACCGGGTGGTCTTTACCTTATCGACCTTGCTGCGTTTGCGGAATGCGTCTTCCATGTTTTTCAGGTTGGCGCCCCCACCGGTGAAGATGATGCCGGACAGCAATCTGTCTTCGTATCCGGAAAGTTGCAGTTGGTTCCATACATTGGCAAGGATTTCTTCGGCACGGGCGTCGATGATGTCGTTCAACACGTTCAACTCGATGCTACGACCGTCCTCCAGTGTGCAGACTGCCGGTGTTTCAGTCTCTTCTTCCTCGTAAAGCATATCTCCGTATTTCAGCTTCAGTTGCTCGGCTTCGGCCTCTTCCATTTGCAGGGCGGTAATGTCACGGGTGATATTGTTTCCACCCAGCGGCAGTACGCTAAGGAAGCGGAGAATGTTATTTTTATATACTGATACGGTAGTCGTATCTGCCCCGAAGTCTACCAAGGCACATCCCGAACGCATTTCGCTTTCCGTCAGCACGGCATTGGCCAGGGCTATCGGGGCGATGAGCAAGTCGGCAATTTCTACTTTGGCCTGCTCGAAGCTGTGCTCCAGATTCTTCTTGAGGGAAGCACGTGCCACGATATTCAGGAAGTTTCCTGTGATACGTTTGCCTGCCACACCCACCGGATCGGCCTGAAGATTGTTGTCTATCTTATATTCCTGCGGGGCTACATCCAGCACGCTCATGTCCATCAGGGGAACTTCGAGGTTTTCATCGCTGATTGCATCTACCAACTCTTGCGAAATAATCCCTTCCTCTTCCAGCACACGGCTTACCGCATTCTTTACCGTGCGCAATGACTGTCCGCCGATGCCTACATATACTTTGGCAATAGAGTTGTTCAACTGGCTTTCCAGCTTGTTGATGATGGAAGTCAGAGCCTGTGCGGTCTTATCAATGTTGTAGATGACTCCTTTGTGGATAAAAGAAGAGGCATCCTCACGCGCGTAGGCCAACACTTGTATGCTTCCGTCGCTGTTCTTCTTGCCGGCGATACCGGAAATCTTGGAAGAACTCAACTCGATAGCGGCGATAAATTCTGTTGTTGCCATAGATATATTTCTATTGTTTATATTTTAATTCTCTCGTTTCGTACAGATAATCTGATTACTAAATTCAACGTTAATACGGGAATATTTGTTCCATCCTACCTGATTTAAACCTCTTTCGTAGAAAGCTTTCACCCGTTCGAGCTTACGCTCAAAGCCGTCCAGCTTACCGAGATAGATGATGTGGTCGCCCACACGGGGCACTAATTCCACATTCTTGTCCGACAGCACATGTATCTGTTCGATCTGTGCGTCCCAGAACTTATTATTCTGCAAAAATACACCAAACTTATATAAATCCCTCATGGCAAACGACTTTTCTACTCTTCCGGTCACTATGGCAAGGTGAGCAACGCATTTTGCGTCGGGTGGCATCACGGTGCCTTTGTTGTCCAGATAGTAGTTTTCACCGTTTGCACTCATCACTCGCAGGATGGGGATGCGCTGGCTGACTTCCACACAGAGTATTCCACTGGGAGTCTTATAGCACTCCACTTCGTCGATCAGCGGATGTTTGGCGAGTTCCCGTTCCAATGTTTTGCTACGAATGCGATCCATAGGTTTGCCAACAGGATAAATACCTTTCTTTTCCAGCATACCCGAAACTTCTTTCTTGGTGATGAAGCCGGCATAAACTGTATCTTTGATAACCAATTCCATGTCACGACACACCTGTCCGGCAGGCTTCCGGTTGAAAGCCGTGATAGCTACCACCAGATAGGCGATGACGAGCAGCAGGACGATAGACAATAGAATTCTTTTCAGCATGTATGATTTATCAATTATGATTTATGATTTCTCAACTGTCAGTTACTCTGCCAATTGTTTTGCAATGGCAGGGACGTAGTTATCTATGTCTCCTGCACCTAAAGTAATCAGAACCTCGATCTTTTTCTGCGATAGCAGGTTCAGTATGTCTTCTTTCCTGCACATACATTTTTCAATGCCCGGACGCAGGTTGTCATATATCAGCTGGCTGGTGACACCGGGAATCGGTTGTTCACGTGCCGGATAGATATCTACGAGGATCACTTCATCGAGCAGGGACAAGCTGTCGGCAAATTCCTTGTAGAAGTCACGGGTACGTGTGTAAAGGTGCGGCTGAAAGATAGCTGTTATTTTCTTGTCCTGATATAGATCGCGGATAGACTTTACGCTTTGTGCGATTTCGGCAGGATGATGGGCGTAGTCGCTCAGAAATACCACTTTGTCATTCTTGATTTTGAAGTCGAAACGGCGGTCTACTCCGCGGAAACTTGCCATGCCGCGTTTGATTTCCTCATCCGTAGCACCGTTGAGGTGGGCGAGTGCCATGGCTGCCACACCATTCTCTATATTGATGCTGACGGGAACACCCAATTGGATATCATTGATACGTGTATCAGGTGCCACGAAGTCGATAAATATCTCACCGTTCCCGATGCGGATATTTTCAGCATGGAAATCACCTTCGGTGCGAGCATAGGTATAAACTTTTACGCCGGATTGTACATCAGGCTTCAAAGCAATGTCTTTGTGAATGATCAATGCGCCGCCCGGTTGAATCAGGGTTGTATAATGACGGAAGCTTTCCAGATAGGCTTCTTCCGTACCGTAGATGTCCAGATGATCGGGGTCAGTAGCTGTAATGACACTCATGTACGGTGATAACCAATGGAAAGAACGGTCGAACTCATCTGCTTCGATCACTGTGTACGGACTGGACTGAGACAGCAGCAGGTTAGTTCCATAATTCTTGGAGATGCCTCCGAGGAATGCGGTACAGCCTACATGTGACTGATAAAGCAAATGTGCGGCCATTGTGCTGGTAGTGGTTTTACCATGCGTTCCGGCTACGCACAGACCTTTACTGCTGTGGGTGATTGTTCCCAGAACCTGGGCGCGTTTTTGTATTTCGAAACCGTTATTGCGGAAGTACACTAACTCGGCATGATCTTGCGGAACGGCCGGGGTGTATACGACTAAAGTTGTTTCCTTGTTCTTGCAATCTTCGGGAATCAGGCTTACATTTTCTTCATAATGTATCTGTGCGCCTTCTGCGATAAGGTGTTCGGTCAGTTCGCTCGGAGTGCGGTCGTAACCAGCTACAAGTTTGCCCTTTGATAAGAAATAACGTATCAGGGCACTCATACCGATGCCGCCGGCACCGACGAAATATACGGATTTGATGTTTTCTATATTCATTTTCTTATATTTTAATACTATCTCAATTCTCCTCCTCCCGGGAGGAGGAGTACCCCAACGGGGGGAGGTGGTAGGTGAAATGGCAGAGGCTCTTTAAAATAAGGAATATATTTTCACCTACCACCCCGCCTTTCAGGCACCCCTCCTCCCAGGAGGAGGGGAATTGGGATACTGCTGTTTATTCATTGAGATACTATAGTTTGTTTATCAGTTTCAATACTTCTTTTGCAATTATAGTTGCTGAGTCCGGCAGCGCCAACTTGGCAATGTTCTCGCTCAACGTTTTTAGTTTTTGTGCATCGGCAACCGTTTCGAGTGCTACCGGAATAAGATGCTTCATAGCATCTGCATCCTTCACGTAAATGGCGGCTTCCTTATCTACGAGGGCCAGTGCATTTTTAGTCTGGTGATCTTCTGCCACATTGGGTGAGGGTACCAGAATAACCGGTTTATTCAGCAGGCAGAACTCAGAGATAGATCCTGCTCCTGCACGCGAAATGACCAGATCGGCAGCCGCATACGCGCTTGCCATATCTTTAATGAAATCCGTCACATAGAGGTTCGGGATAGCTGAGATGCGTGGATTACGTACCGCTTCTCCGGTGGTGGTAGTGATGGCATCTTTCACTTGCTGAATGTATATCTTCCCGGCCTGCCAGATGAACTGAATGTCACCGTATGCTTTGATTGTATCCAGTGCGGCAATCAGCGTCTGGTTTATAGTACGCGCTCCAAGACTGCCACCCAGTATCAATATTGTTTTCTTCTCCGGATTGAAACCGAAAGAGGTCACGGCAGCTTCGCGACTCTGCTTATTTGCTAACAGATTCTGTCGAACCGGATTTCCTGTCATAATAATCTTATCCGCAGGAAAGAACTTTTCCATTCCATCATACGCAACACAAATCTTGCAGGCTTTTTGTGCCAGCAGCTTGTTTGTTACGCCTGCATAAGAGTTCTGTTCCTGTATCAAAGTAGGCACTCCCATCATACCTGCTACTTTTAACGTAGGGCCACTGGCATAACCACCTACACCTACCGCTACCTGAGGATGAAACTCTTTCAGTATGCGGCGTGCCTTCAACTGGCTGCGGAGTAACTTTATAATCACTGCAAAGTTTTTCCATAAACGTTTACGGTCGAAGCCTGCCACGGGTAGACCGATGATTTTGTATCCTGCATCGGGCACACGTTGCATTTCCATCCGTCCTTCTGCACCTACAAAGAGGATTTCTGCATCGGGGCGTAGTTCCTTGATGGCATTGGCAATGGATACTGCGGGGAATATATGTCCCCCTGTACCGCCACCGCTTATGATAATGCGGGGAGCCTCTCCGTTATGACTTTTATTCATATCTTTCATACTTAATTTTATTGCAGGAGTTAAAGGAGTTGTCACTCCGTTGTCTCCTACTCGAATTCTGCATCACTGTTCAGCACCTTTGCTGTTGGTTCGGCCGCTGTTTGTATCTCGCTATTTCCTTCTTCAACAGCAGCTTCCACTTGCATCGGTATCTGTGCGTCATGTTCTTTAATCTCTTCCAATTTGGCAGTATAGCGACTCACACTCAATATCATGCCGATATAGGCGCAGTTGATAAGTGTGGAGGTACCACCTTTACTGATAAGCGGCAGCGGTTGCCCGGTGACCGGTGCCAATCCTACTGCTACCATCATGTTAAATACGGCTTGCGATACAAGCAACAGCGCAATTCCTATGATGAGGAAAGCCGGAAACGTTCGGTCGCACTTCTTCGCTATACGCCCGACTCGTATCAGCAGGCAGACGTAGAGGAATACGACGAAAGCCCCGCCTATCAATCCCAATTCTTCCACAATAATGGCAAAGATAAAGTCAGAGAATGCCTGGCTCAGGAAGTCGCGCTGTACTGAGTTACCCGGTCCTCTACCTACAACATTGCTTGTGGCTACAGCGATACGGGCGTGGGCTATCTGGGCATCTTTGTCAATATCGAATTTGGCGGCAGGCACTTCTGTGTCATCCGTGAATTTCTCTATACGGGCACGCCATGTGTCAAAACGGTGCAGGAACGGTAAATCGCTATTCTTGGTCAGTACCAGGAATGCTACACCTATGATTGCTACTCCTGCCAAAGCACCGGCCAATATCAACAGTTTCTTTATTGCCACCCGTCCGATGAACATCATCAGAAAAACCACTCCGAAAAGCAAAGCCGCCGTCGAAAGGTTCTCCGGTGCAATCAGCAGGCAGACAACACCTGTGATGATCATGATACGCTTGAAGGCTTTCGGACTGGCCCCGTCTTCATCCTGTCCCTTGGAGAGGATAAAGGCAGTGACGATGATCACGGCCATTTTTGCCACCTCCGAAGGCTGGAACTGGATACCCATGAAGGTCATCCAGCGTGCAGCACCGTTGATGCGTTCCATCATCATAACAAGACCCAGTAATACTACGGACAAAGGCAGCAGGAACACAGGGAACACCTGAAACCACTTATAAGGAATATTGTGCATAAACACCACTACTACAGCGCCCACCATCAGGATGATGCTGTGCTGTGTAATAGGCCCCCAGTGGTCACCGCTCTTGTACGTCAGTGTAGACGCGGCGCTGAACACTTCGACGATAGAAATGAGGCAAAGGAAAAGGAATATGATCCAGATTACCTTGTCACCTTTGAATATGCTTCTGAGTAAGTCCAATGCTTCGCAAATTAATAGTTAATAATTAAGGAATGAAAGCGCTCATATACGCTTGCTTTTCTCACGATGTGCGACCGTCTTTTTATCCCGGGTACGAGATAAAAATCTGATCCCGGGCACGGTCATAATGCTCTTACGTATTCCTTGAACTGGTCTCCGCGATCTTCATAACTGTTGAAGAGATCGAAGCTTGCACAACAAGGACTCAGCAATACCGTTTCGCCTTTTTTCGCTAAACGGAAAGCGGCATCTACGGCATCTTTCATACCGGTTTGCACATCGGCAACGGGCAATCCCATGCGATCGAAGAAATCGTGCAACTTTTCGTTATGCAATCCCAGGTAAACCAGGGCAGAGCATTTTTCGCGTACCAGGTCTTCAATTTCTGTATAGTCGTTGCCTTTATCTTTTCCGCCCAGTATCAGGACCGTTTTCGTTTTCATGCTCTGCAAAGCATACCAGCAGGAATTTACGTTGGTAGCTTTAGAGTCGTTGATAAACTCTACACCGCGCACAGTGGCTACTTTTTCAAGGCGGTGTTCTACACCTTTGAAGTCGGACAAAGCACGGCGAATATATTCTTTCTCTATTCCGGCAAGATTGGCAGAGATGCCTGCGGCGAGAGAATTGTATAAGTTGTGTGTGCCTTGTAAAGCCAATTTCTCCTGCTCCATGTTGAAGGCGATGGGTTCGTTGATTTCCACTTCACCGTCTTCTACGTAGGCTATGGCTCCATCTTCTTTCATTGCGGAGAATGGATAAAGGTGGGCGCATAACCCGTGTTTGTCCAGTTCGCGTTTGATGATGGGGTCGTCATTCCAGAAGATGAAGGCATCTTCCGGTGTCTGGTTCTGCGTGATACGGAACTTTGCGTCCACATAGTTCTGCATGCAGTGGTTGTAGCGGTCCAGGTGGTCGGGCGTAATATTCATCAGCACGGCAATGTTGGCGCGGAACTTATACATGTTATCCAACTGGAAAGAACTGAGCTCAATCACGTAGTAATCATGTTGATCCGTGGCCACCTGCAAAGCAAGGCTCTTGCCAATGTTGCCTGCCAATCCTACATTCAGACCTGCACTCTTGAAAATGTGATAAATGAGTGAGGTGGTAGTGGTCTTACCGTTTGAACCGGTAATACATATCATTTTAGCATTGGTATAGCGCCCTGCAAACTCTATCTCAGAGATGACAGGCGTACCTTGCTTTTTCAGTTTCAATATAATCGGAGCATCATTGGGGATGCCGGGGCTTTTTACCACTTCTTCGGCATTTAAAATCAGCTCTTCTGTATGCTGTCCTTCTTCCCAGGAGATGTCGTACCTGTCCAGCATTTCTTTATATTTGCTTTTAATGGCGGACATGTCGGATACGAATGTGTCGAATCCCTTCACTTTGGCGAGTACGGCAGCACCTGCACCACTCTCTCCGGCTCCTAATACTACAATTCTACTCATGTTTTCTTTAGTTACGGGCTACCAGCTACGAGCTACAAGCAGTGGCTGGAGTTGGTAGTTGCTACAAGTTTGTTTCTTATTGGTTACCGGTAGCGAGCACTTGTAGCTTGTAGCTCGTCACTGGCAACTCTGTTATCTTATCTTTAATGTAATAATCGTTATCGCGGCCAGTACAATCGTCACAATCCAGAAACGGACCGTGATTTTTGACTCATGGAACAACTTGGTCGGCGTTGTAAACTTCACTGTACAACCCGGTTCTATCAGGCTCATGGAGGTACGGAAGTGGTCGTGAATAGGTGTTCGTTTGAACAGCCTTTGTTTTACTCCTTTCCGTTTTCCGGCTTTGTAATAGAACCGTTGTAAAATGACGGATAGGTTTTCCAGCAGGAATACACCGCAAAGAATGGGTATCAGCAACTCTTTGTGTATGATGATGGCAAATACGGCGATGATACCGCCAATGGTTAAACTGCCCGTATCACCCATGAATACCTGTGCCGGATACGCATTGTACCACAGAAAACCAATCAAGGCACCAATGAAGGCGCAGATGAAGATTACCAGTTCTTCCGATCCGGGAATATACATGATATTCAGATAACCGGCATATTCGATGTGGCTGGATACATAAGCTAAAATTCCCAGTGCCAAACCTATAATAGCCGAGTTCCCTGCCGCCATACCGTCCATTCCATCATTCAGATTGGCGCCATTGCTGACGGCTGTCACTACGAATATAGTGATAATCACAAACAGTACCCAACCTGCCGTTTGCGCATGTTTACCCATGAAACTTACGAAATCAGCATAATCCAGGTTATTGCTTTTGAAGAAGGGGATGGTAGTCTGCGTCGACTTAATGTCTTGTCCCGCATGAATAACTTCCACTTCCTGCCCGGGTTTCTGCACTTCAATGTTTTCGCGGATGACGGCTTGCGGACTCAGGTATAAAGTAAGTCCTACGATTAATCCCAAACCTACCTGTCCGATAATCTTGAACTTTCCGTGCAGGCCTTCTTTGTCTTTCTTGAAAATCTTGATATAATCATCGGCAAATCCTAATGACCCCAGCCATACCGTGGTAATCAGCATCAATATCATATAGATATTACTCAACTTACCCAGTAGCAGACACGGAATGAGAATTGCTACAATGATAATGACGCCCCCCATGCTCGGTACACCTACCTTGTTCACCCCGAACGGATCGATGCTGGCATCACGTTGTGTTTCCGTAATCTGTTTCCGTTTCAGCAGGTTGATAAAACGATCTCCCCAGATGCTTGAAATGAGCAATGCAAGGATGATTGCCATCAAAGCCCGGAATGATGTATATCCAAACATACCCGCACCGGGAATGTCATACTTGTCTAACCATTGAAATAAATAATACAACATGTTCTTAGTGATTGGTGATTGGTGATAAGTGATTAGTGTCTTGCATGGTGATAATGCAGTTGCTAATCATTTATCACTAACCGTTAAAAACTTTATTTAGCTCTTCTTTATCATCGAAATGATGTTTCACTCCCTTAATCTCCTGATAGTTTTCATGGCCTTTTCCGGCAACGAGAATTACATCACCCGGCTGTGCCAGTAGGCAAGCGGTCTTGATGGCCTCGCGACGGTCGGCTATGCTGATGGTTTTCTGCATGTCCTCCTTGTCTAATCCGGCAAGCATATCGTTGATGATATCCTGGGGCTCTTCAAAACGCGGGTTGTCCGAGGTGATGATGACGCGATCGCTGGCTTTGGCTGCTTCCTTGGCCATGATGGGGCGTTTGCCTTTATCGCGGTTACCGCCTGCACCTACTACGGTGATCACCTTGCCTTTACCTTCAAGTACTCCGTGAATAGCGTTCAATACGTTGATGAGGGCATCCGGAGTGTGTGCATAATCTACAATGGCGGTGATGCCTTTGGGAGAACGTACCGCATCAAAGCGCCCGGCTACCGGCTGCAAAGTGCTGAGGGCAACCAATACATCTTCCTCTTTTTTGCCGAGCAGTACAGCTGCACCAAATACTGCCAACAGGTTTGAAGCATTAAAACGACCGATGAAATGCACGGCCAGTTCGTGGTTATTGAAGTCGAGTAACATACCTTCGAAATGAGACTCCAATATCTTGCCTTTGAAATCGCTGAGGCTGCGCAATGAGTAGGTATATACCTTTGAACGCGTGTTTTGCGTCATTACAAGTCCGTTCTTATCATCCAGGTTGGTCAGACTGAAGGCGTTCTTCGGCATGTCGTCGAAGAATTTCTTCTTAGCTTTGAGATAATTCTCCACTGTCTTGTGATAGTCCAGATGGTCGCGCGTCAGGTTGGTGAAAATACCACCTACAAAACGGAGCCCGCTGATACGTTTCTGGTCGATAGAGTGCGAACTCACTTCCATGAAGACATACTTGCACCCGGAGTCTGCCATCTTTCCTAATAACTGGTTCAGAGTGATGGGGTCGGGGGTCGTATGCTCAGTGGGTATGGGTTGATCGTCTATGTAGTTGCAAACAGTAGAAATCAGTCCTACCTTATAACCGAAATAACGGAATGTATTATATAATAAGGTGGCGATGGTCGTTTTCCCATTCGTTCCGGTTACGCCTACCAGTTCCATCTTGGAAGTAGGATCGTCGTAGAATGTAGTGGCTACTTTGCCTACAGCGTCTTCGCTGTCTTTCACCTGAATGTAGGTGATGCCCTCCTGTTTAGCTTCGGGTACATCTTCGCAGAGCACGGCGACAGCACCTTTCTCTATGGCTGCGGGAATATAGACATGTCCGTCAGTTTGGGTACCGCGCATAGCCATAAACAGATGCCCGGCTTGTACCAAGCGGGAGTCGATGTTTACCCCCGTTATCTCCGTCTCCGTATTTCCGATAATCTGTATCGGTTGTATTGCTTTCAGTAATTCACTTAATACCATACCTTATATATAATATATATTCTAAATTAATAAATCTTTCGTCCGCACCTCTAATGAAGTGCTAACGTCACCGTCTGTCCTTTTACCACACGGTTGCCTCCCGGTATCGATTGATTTCTCACTTTTCCAATACCGTTTAGTCTAACTTTCAAACCTTTACTCTCCAATAGGTACACAGCATCCTTCGCTCCCATTCCAATAACACTGGGGACGAGATCCGGGTTGGCCCCGTCTTTACCTTGCAGAACAACTGCATTGGGAGCAGCTTGTGTATGTCCCCAAACCTCTTGTCCTTTCTTGGACGTGAATTGTTTCTGTACCGGTACTTTCAAACTATTCAGTACCTGAAAGGCTTCATTCATTTCTCCGGCTTTTACTGGTGGAATGACATTGCTTGTACTATCTATTGCACTGCGGATATCAAACCTCAGATTCTTTGCATATACTCTTTCTGCAATTTTTCCGAATACACTACCTGCCATCAGACCGCCTGATGCCGGAAGTCCCGGTTTCTGTATGGAAACGATACAGCTATACTTGGGAGCATCAGCCGGGAAATAGCCACAAAAGCTTACCAGATAATTTACTCGTCCGTTTTTATAGCCTGCTGTACCTTGTGATACCTGTGCTGTACCCGTCTTGCCGGCTACGGAAAATTGTTTGCTTCCGGCCGGTTTGGCTAATCCTTGTGATACCACTTTTTCCAGAATATCACGTATCTGAGTCAATGTCCGGTCAGAGCATATCTTCGGGTTAATCACTTCCGTAGGATATTCTTCTATAACTTCACCGTCTTTTACCGCAGCCTTTACGAATTTGGGTCGTATCATTACACCATTGTTGGCAATGGCATTATAGAAAGTCAGGATATTGAGTGGCGGAACCTGTGTTTCGTATCCGATACTCATCCAGGGCAGGGTGGTTTTTGCGAAGTATCTTTCCTTCGGCCCCTTGATGTTGGGCTTCCCTTCACCGGAAATTTGTAGATGTAGCGGTTGGTCGATGCTCATGCGCTTTAAACCATCCACATATTTCTGCGGATTATCTTTGTAATGTTTATCAATGAGATAGGAGACACCTACATTGGATGAGACTTCCAGAATGCGTGTTACATTGATTTTTCCATATCCTCCGCGATGCCAGTTATGATCTCTCATTTTGCTGCCATACATCATCATAATACCATTCCCGGTGTCTACTTCTGTTTCCGGTGTGATCTTTCCATCTTCAAGGGCCACCATGATAGAAGCTGTCTTGAAAGTCGAGCCCGGTTCCATCATGTCACTGATGGCATTGTTGCGCATTTCGTAATAGTTGCCATCGTTGGCTTTCATCATGTTGACGATGGCTTTCACTTCACCGGTCTGTACTTCCATGAGTACTGCCACACCTACAGTGGCATTAATTTCTTTCAACTTGTCTACCAATGCTTTCTCGCAGATATCCTGCATGCCTACATCGAGGGTTGAGATAATATCACAACCATCTACGGGGGCTATATCTACAATATTCAGGTACTTGTTCATCACCTTCTGGCGATGAGTGATGCCATCGCGACCTTTTAATAAGGTGTCGAATGACAACTCGATACCATTTTTTGCACCTTGTGCAGTATCGGCATAAAGATCGCCTAATGTGCGGGCTGCCAATGATCCGAATGGCTTCTTACGTTGATTATAAACCTGCTCGTGGAAACCGCCTTTATACTTGTTCAGATTGAATACAGGCAGACGTTTAGCTTCTTTATACTGGATATACGAGATACGTTTCGGATAAATCAGATAATTACGGCTACCCTTCTTACGCCCTTTTTGCAAGTGTGACTTAAATTCGGCGGCACTTTTATCGGGGAATATCTTATGCAGTCCTTCGCAAATTTCGTTCATGTGGTTCACCAGCATGGTATCTTTGGTTACACCACCTGCCTTAAAGTCCATATAGATGCGATATTCCGGCAAGGAACTTGCCATCAGTTTGCCATCGGATGAAAGAATATTACCACGATTAGGCTTTACCGTCACGTTCTCTTTTATGAAACGGTCGGCTACATCCTGCCAGTATTGTCGCTCTGCAAACATGATAATTGCGGCTTTTACGACAATAGCTATTCCCAGCAGCCCCATTACGAGGACTACAAAGAAGTAGCGGGTCATGATATTTTTCTTATTTACTGCCAAGTCTGTTTTCTGTTTAACGATTCTACTGATTACTTAATCAAATACGGTGGATTGGTTGAGGTCTGTAAGTCACTCTCCTTGGTTGCAATGTATTCCTCAATGCGTGATTGGCGACTTTTTTCCATCAACTCCGAGCTACGGGTGAGGGCATCATATTTAATGTCAATCAGTTCTTTTTTCAGTTTATCAATCTCTATCATTTGTTGCTGACAAGCATAACGGTTGTGTATGTAAAACAGTATCAGTACCATTATCAGCACAAGCAATTTGGTCTGACGACGGAAGAAATCCGTTGCCAGAATATCACCACCAATGATGTTCTTCAGAGACGTGCGATTTTTAGCTTTTTTCGCTTTCTCTGTTTTCTCATTAATCTGTTTCTCTTCTACTTCACTCATAGCCTATTGCTAATAACTAATCACTTAACACTAACCACTATTCCTCCTCTTTTTTCTCCGCTATTCTCAGTTTTGCACTTCTCGATCTCGGGTTTCGTTCTATCTCCGCTTCGTCCGGTACAATCACCTTATTGTTTACCAGTCGGAAAGGCGTCTGTACATTTCCAAAGAAATCCTTTTCCATCTTGCCTTCCACGTTCCCGGTTTTCATCATATTCTTCACCATTCTGTCTTCCAACGAGTGATACGTGATTACTACTAGGCGTCCGCCCGGTTTAAGCGCTTCGGTTGCTGCATACAACATCTCTTTCAGCGCTTCCATTTCCTGATTTACTTCGATACGCAATGCCTGGAAAACTTTTGCCAACTCTTTTTTCTCGCGTTCCCGACCGAAAAGTGGCTTGATGACTTCCAGAAACTCACCGATAGTTGTAATCTTTTGTCCGGCGCGTGCCTTTACGAGTACGGATGCCAATTTGCGGCTGTTTTTCAGTTCTCCGTACAGATAAAAGATATCTGCCAGGCGCTCTTCATCATAAGTATTGATAATGTCCGCCGCAGTGTCTCCTGCACGTTTGTTCATACGCATATCCAGTGCACCATCAAAGCGGAATGAGAATCCCCGCTCGCTATCATCGAAGTGATGTGAGGACACACCCAGATCGGCAAGTATCGCATCTACTTCTTCTATATTATGGTAGCGTAGGAAGTTATGCAGGTAGCGGAAATTGCTGCGTACAAAAATAAAATGCGGATTATCCACGATATTCTGTTCGGCATCTTCGTCTTGGTCAAATCCCAGTAACCGTCCGCCGTCTCCCAATCGTGACAGTATTTCGCGTGAATGTCCTCCTCCACCGAAAGTGACGTCTACATACGTCCCATCCGGGCGGATATTCATTCCGTCCACACTCGGCTTCAACAACACCGGTACATGATATGTCAATTCTTCATTCATCACTAATAACTAATCACTTGTTACTCATCTTCTTCTTCCTCCCAATCATCCTCATCTCCCAGAATGTCCTGCAAAGCTTCGCTGAACTCTTCCGGACTTACGAATGGCTGTTCGGTTTTCTCTTTTGCCCAGATCTCTATTGTATTATCTACACCAATAAAACGTACATCGCTCTGTATGCCGGCCATTTGTAGGTAACGTTTGGGCAGAAGGATGCGTCCGTTCCCATCGGGAATCATGATTTCCGCATCGCTCACAAATTGCCGGAAAATGTCTTGGTGTTTTGCGTTCCATTTGTTCAATCGCCTCCTTAATTGGTTTTGCGTCTTGAACCAAACGCTTTCTGGATAGAGTACCAGGCAATCTTGGAATACGTCTTTGCGCAGCACGAGCCTTTCTTCGGAAGCGGATTGCAGTTGCCTCCGAAAACCGGCGGGGATAAATACACGTCCCTTAGCGTCGGTCTTCGCTTCTATATTGCCCAAAAAACGTATCATTGTTACCTTATTATAATAAGCGACGGTAAAAGTACACATTTCCCCACAATTCCCCACAAGATTTAACTAAAAACTTTCTGAGAAGTTTTCAACACCCTGTTCATTGTTTATTTCGTTGATAATGAACATAGTGCCGAAAGGCTTTATTCGTGGGAAATTGAGGTGTAAAAACCTTGTTAGTTTTGTATTTGGACTGTACTTGCTCCGTACCAACTCCGTAGTTTCTCCGTATAGGGGTACTTCTGACCGAAGAAGGTACGGAGCAAGTACGGTTCGGATACGGTTAGGGTATGGCGAATTCTAAAGATGGAAGACCTTGTATTTCGTGTTTGATTCTGTGAAGTCAAGAAAGAAAAAACAGCATGAGAAAAGTCAAGTTATTGGCTGTAATCTTTTTGCTTAGAGTAAAAACTGTAGAAAAAGGAGTATAAATTGTATTACTCCTAAATGCATGGTGCCAATAGCTTTTTTTCTAAAAAAGAGTATCTATCTTTATTGCGTAATTAAATATGAAAAACATGAAATTGAAATTAATTCTGCTCTTAATTAACCTAGGGTTAGCTACTTCTATTTTTCACAATCTCTTTTGTTTTTGTATGATGCTGCAGGCAACAGAATCACTCGAATGCAAGTAGCTACGCGTTCTTTTGTACTTCAAAAAAACGAGGTAAATGTTGTATCGTTAGAGGGACTGTTGGAACGGAAAGCAATTAAACTCTTTCTTTTAATATGAACCAATTAATGAATGCTGTGCAAGGTTTGAATACTTATCGTTCTCCCTATATGCTGCCGTTACCAAATTATTTAATTAAATTTTAATAGATTATGATTAAGAATGTTTTTTTACTTTTGTTAGTTTGTATTTCTATGTCTGCTCAAGATTTACATATATATTGTTATAGTAATTATGATTCAGTTATCTTAAAATTAGATTCAGAAAATAGATATACTTTGTCTTCTTTGAATCCGATATGGGAGAATTGTCCGGACGATCTGCCTTATGAAGACTTTGAAGCTCCTGATGTTATTTGGTCAGAAGGAGATTCTGTTCAGAAAGGGGATACTTTAATCTGTACGGATATCCGTTTAAACAAAGAGTGTTGGTTTCTGAAAGAAAAGAATGGTGATGTTATGCGAGTAATAAAAGTACAAGGGTTTCAATATAAAAATGATGTAATGAATAAGCAAAAGATATTGAGACAAGGAAAAGCTGTTACAGCTGAGATTTATGACTTGTTAAGTCAGTATCCTGTTTTTTATATAACACGGCATTTTGTGTTGAACTCTAAGAAGGAACGTTACATAACTGAGCTTTTTTCTTGGAATGATGATATAAGGAAAAGGATTTATTATAAAAAGAAATGAGAATTATGACGATTTGTATCTGCTGCAAGAACTGTATGTGGAGCAGGTGTATGCTGATTGGGAAGAACAAGCTGCTTATTTGCATGATTTTATGCATGCGACTAATCCGTGGCAGTTTTTTTATGCAATAAATGGTTTGAATAGCTACCGGTCGCCTTATATTTTACCACTGTCTAAGAAGTTGTTTGGACGGAACGTAAACAAGGCGTTTATTACGTAAAACGGTATAAAAGTATCAATAAGGTTGCAAATGATGAGTTAATGAAAAAGAAGGAGAAGTTTGAGGGAGGGAAAAGTGAACTCATGATTGAGTATGACACTTATATGATAAACGAACAGGAGTTTATATGTTAAAAAAGAGTGATGCGTATGAGAATTATAATTATAGTCAATCTTATCTTACTGATATTTTTAAGCTGCTCATCGACTGTCACGAGGAGGGAACTGACAGATATCAGTTGGATACGTAATGATAGTCTTTTGCTAGAGTATCAAAACTATGAAGATGGGAATACATTTGATGTATCAGATACTTTGATGAATTCGTCACTCGTTTTTGTTCCTTTTAAAAATGATAGTATTTCTTTTGTTCAGAACTCTGTATCGGGACTTTGTGACCGAGAGGGTTACTCTATGGTTTATCCTAAGGTGAGAGGACGTTTTTATGAATGGTTGGCTAATCAAAGTGTCATAAATAGAACTAGGCATGACAGTATAGTATCATTGCACAAAAATATGCATTGGGAGGGAAAAGAAGCAGCGGTAAAACTCTTCAGGAAAGTATCTGAGATTTTATATCTTGGTTGTCTTGAAGAGGATACCCCATATAAAAGTTTTCTGCTTCTTATCAAATATAATAGTGAAGAAGACGGAATGGATTCATCTTTTTTTCTGATGAATGATATTGTTCGTGTGGTTTGTAAAGATAATAAGGTGCGTTCTCTGATACGGATAGCTTCTTTGATGAGAGAACAGACTGAATTTGTAGCCGTTTGGACAGAAAAGAAGGAGGACCTTTTTTCTATAAAACGCTTAAGAGGTGATGTTTGGGAGCCCTTCCCTCCTGAAATCTTGAATGAAATGGCTCATACTGGTGAACGATTTGAAGAGGAGTGGGAATATGAAATGTATAAAATAGATAGAAATGGATGGCTCAGAAATGATTTTTCTGATATGGAATTAGATAAGTGTAGGGCTTTGTTCGGAATTAAATGAAATATTCTTATACTAATAGTTGATAATGATTCACTGAAAGTTTCTCATAGCATTCTGTGTTTAGGGAGCCATGTTATATAAATGGATAGTTAGACAAAATTGGATTAAAAATAGCGATTATTGTAACAGTAGTTTTCTGTTTTGCCCTATTTTTGCATCGGATGTTGTAAATGGCTATTGCATCAAGTTATGTATGCCTAAAATAATACTATGCTTATGAGGAAGATCATTCATTTAATTCTAATTGTTTTATTGTTAGTTCCCTGCAGCGCATTGCAGGCGTCTCACCAACCAGAGTTTTCCACTGCCGGTTTCTTCGAATTACCCAATTCCGGACGTGAAGTGTTTTCTATGAATCCGGCCTGGCGTTTTTATAAAGGAAGCGTTGCCGGTGCTGAGGCTATAAGTTTTGATGATACGGAATGGGCTGTAGTCTCCTTGCCTAATGGGATTGAATATCTGCCTACAGAAGCCAGCGGTTGTATCAATTACCAAGGTGAAGTTTGGTATCGTAAGCACTTCACTCCCGCAGATGCATTGAAAGGAAAGAAGTTATTCCTGCATTTTGAAGCCATCATGGGGAAGAGCAAGGTGTTTGTGAATGGCCGGTTGATAAAAGAGCATTTTGGTGGTTACTTGCCGGTGGTCGTAGATGTAACCGATGCCCTGAAATGGGGAGAGGATAATGTGATTGCCGTATGGGCGGACAATAGTGATGATCCGTCTTATCCTCCCGGAAAGGCACAGGATGTTCTTGATTTTACCTACTTCGGTGGTATCTACCGTGATTGCTGGCTGGTAGCTCATAATCCTGTCTTTATCACCGACCCTAACTTTGAGGACGAGGTCGCAGGTGGCGGTCTGTTTGTGGCTTATGATAAGGTATCGGATGCTTCGGCTGAAGTATTGTTGAAAGCTCATCTACGTAATGATAGCCGTAAAACTTTTACAGGAGTTGTGGAATATGAATTGCAGCAACCGGATGGTACTCAAGTGGCGTTCCTGAATGATAAAATACAGGTACGTCCGGGTAAGGCTGTTACTTCAAAAGATAAAATCACAGTAAAGAATCCATTGTTGTGGAGTCCGGAGACTCCTACTTTATATAATCTGATTGTACGTATCCGCGACCACGAAGGAAAAGTGGTGGATGGTTACCGTCGCCGTATTGGTATCCGCAGTGTGGAATTTAAAGGTAAGGATGGTTTCTGGCTGAACGGCAGACCTTATGAAGAACCGTTGATCGGTGCCAATCGCCACCAGGACTTTGCTGTAGTAGGTAATGCAGTACCCAACAGCATTCACTGGCGTGACGCAAAGAAACTGCGGGATGCGGGAATGAAGGTGATCCGCAATGCCCATTGTCCGCAAGACCCGGCTTTCATGGATGCATGCGATGAACTCGGTTTGTTTGTAATAGTCAATACTCCGGGCTGGCAGTTCTGGAATGATGCCCCTGAATTTGCACAACGTGTATATAGTGATATACGTAATCTGGTACGCCGTGACCGTAATCATGCTTGTGTCTGGTTGTGGGAACCTATCCTGAATGAAACCTGGTATCCGGATGATTTTGCCAAGAAGACCCGTGAACTGGTCGATCAGGAATATCCTTACCCTTATTGTTATTCGGGTTGCGACAGCGGAGCGCGTGGCAAAGAATATTTCCCGGTACTTTTCACCCATCCGTCTTTTGATGGGAAGGCCTGGGGTGATCCGAATGCTGATCCTAAAATTACCTATTTTACCCGTGAGTGGGGCGACAATGTGGATGATTGGAGTTCGCATAACTCACCCAGTCGTGTAGCACGCAACTGGGGAGAGCAACCCATGCTCATCCAGGCCCGGCATTATGCCAATCCTACCTATACTTATACTTGCTATGATGCTCTTTATCGCACTCCCCGGCAACACGTGGGTGGATGTCTCTGGCACTCGTTCGATCATCAACGTGGTTACCATCCCGATCCGTTTTATGGTGGATTGATGGATGTATTCCGTCAGCCCAAGTATTCGTATTATATGTTCAAGGCACAGCGTTCGCCCGAGAAACAGGAACGCCTTTTCGAGACTGGCCCGATGGTTTATATAGCCCATGAAATGACTCCATTCTCAAGTAAGGATGTCACTGTTTATTCGAATTGCGAGGAAGTCCGGCTTACTTTCATGAGAGACGGGAAAGTGTCTACTTACAGCAAGCCACTGACAGAAGCCGGTATGCCTTCACCTGTTATCACTTTCCCGGATGTCTATGATTTTCAGATGGACAAAGCCATGTCCCGGAAGAAAAAACAAGAAGATGTACTTTTGCTGGCCGAAGGGCTGATAGATGGCAAAGTGGTTGCCACCCATGAGGTGCATCCGGCACGTCGTCCGGAGAAGCTACTGCTTTGGACAGATAATGAAGGGGTTAACTTGAAAGCCGATGGCTCCGACTTTGTAACAGTGGTGGCTGCCGTTGCTGATAAAAATGGAAATATAAAGCGCTTGAATAATTATTATGTGAAGTTCCATGTAGAAGGCGAAGGACGCCTTCTGGGAGATGCTTCTATATTGGCAAATCCCGCACCTGTAAAGTGGGGCACTGCTCCGGTACTGATACAGTCGACCTTGAAACCGGGCAAGATAAAGGTGATAGCCAGTGTGTTGTTTGAAGGTTCGCAGATGCCCACCAGTGCTGTTTTGGAGTTGGAAAGTGTGCTGACAGAGCATCCATTACTATATTCAGAAAAAGAGGCGGTGCTTATTTCAAGCGCTTCTGCTACCGGGTTGGGAGGAACAACAGTAAAATCGGCCGCTGAGTTAGAACAGGAATGGTTGCAGAAAGAACAGAATATGCAGAAACTGAAAGAAGTGGAGCAACAACAGGAGGATTTCGGAGAGAAGAAATGAATGAACCGTCCTAGTGAAATAGAAAAAACAATGATATGAAATCTATAAAAGTAACTTTGGGGACAGGATTGTTGACCGCTATTTCTTTATACAGCAATGCGGCAAATAATTCATCCAAGCCTAATATCATTTTCATTCTCTGCGATGATATGGGCTATGGCGACTTGGGGTGTTACGGGCAGAAATATATCCAGACGCCCAACCTCGACCGTATGGCGCAGGAAGGTATGTTGTTTACCCAAGCTTATGCCGGTAGTCCGGTTAGTGCACCTTCCCGTGCTTCTTTGATGACCGGGCAGCACACTGGGCATACTCATGTGCGTGGTAATAAAGAATATTGGAAAAATGTTCCTGCCGTGACATACGGCATCAATAAAGATTTCTCTGTCGTAGGGCAGGAACCGTATGATGAAGACCACATTATTCTGCCCGAAGTCATGAAGAAGAACGGCTATATTACAGGAGTTTTCGGTAAATGGGCGGGCGGCTATGAAGGTTCCTGCTCCACACCGGATAAACGGGGTGTAGATGAATTTTACGGTTATATATGTCAGTTTCAGGCACATTTGTACTATCCCAATTTCCTGAACAGATACAGTAAAGAGGAAGGAGATACCGGAGTCGTACGTATTGTAATGGAAGACAACATCAATCATCCCATGTTTGGTGATGATTACAAAAAGCGTTCGCAATATTCTGCCGATTTGATTCATCAGAAAGCCATGGAGTGGATTGATAAGCAGGATGGCAAACAACCTTTTTATGGCTTCTTCACTTATACGCTTCCACATGCGGAATTGGCACAGCCCAATGACTCCATTCTTAAAGGATACAAAAAGCATTTTTTCAGAGATAAAACCTGGGGAGGTTCCGAAGGTTCGCGTTATAATGCCGTGGAACATACCCATGCTGAGTTTGCCGGTATGATCACCCGTCTCGACAGTTATGTAGGCGAAGTCTTGAGGAAGCTGAAAGAGAAAGGTCTTGATGATAATACGATCGTTATCTTTAGCAGTGATAACGGCCCTCACGAAGAGGGTGGAGCGGATCCCGAATTTTTCGGACGGGATGGTAAGCTGCGCGGTCTGAAACGGCAATGCCATGAGGGTGGTATACGGATCCCCTTTATTGTGCGTTGGCCAGGGCGTGTATCAGCAGGCATGGTCAATGATCACCAATTGGCTTTCTACGATGTGATGCCTACATTTTGTGAGTTGATGGAGGATAAAGCATTTCCGAAGAAGTACATAAATAAGAAGATAAAGAATGACTGCTTCGACGGTATTTCTTTTGCTTCGACCTTGTTGGGGGATGATGGCAAGCAGCAAAAACATGATTTTCTTTATTGGGAGTTCCATGAAACAGATCAGATTGGTGTCCGCATGGGAGACTGGAAATTATTGGTAAAGAAAGGGACACCTTATCTGTATGATCTCTCAAATGATGTGCATGAAGATCATAATATTGCAGCTACCCATCCTGATATTGTGAAGCAGATGAAAGAGATTATTAAGCGGGAACACAGAGATAGTGAGATGTTTCCTGTTACATTACCTGATCTGTAGCTGATAGCATAAAGATGTATTGCAAAAGATGGCATTACATCTTCAACTTTCTCCCTTTATAGGTTTGTGTTCTTCTTTATATTGAGTAGGTGAACATCCCATGTATTGCTTAAACACCGTACTGAAATAGCGGGAAGTTGAGAACCCTGTCTGGTCTGCAACTTCAACGATGCTGAGCGCGGTATGAGTAAGCAGCCAGGCACTCCGTTCTATTCGTAGTTTGGTGATATAATCATTGGCCCCCATCCCCGACAATGCTTTCAGCTTGTTGTAAAGGCCTGCACGGCTGATACCCAATTCCGTACAAAGGAACGGCACACCCATTTGCTGGTTATCCAGATTCTCGGAGATCAGTTTATTCAGGCGGTTGAGGAATTTCTCATCGGCCGAGCTGAATGTACTTTCCTGTGGCAGGGGGAGTGGGCCGGCTTCAGCATAACGTGTCCGTATCCGTTCGCGATTCTTCAGTTGGCTTTGGATAACGGTATAAAGTATATCTACTTCGAAAGGCTTGGTCAGGTATGCATCCGCTCCGTTCTTGTAACCGAATAACTGACTTTCCTCATCATTGCGGGCTGTAAGCAGGATAACGGGGATATGGCTGATTTCCAAGTCCTCTTTGATATGCTTACATAATTCATAGCCATTCATGCGTGGCATCTGAATATCGCTGACTACAATTTCCGGTGAAGATTCACGGCAGATACGTAAGGCTTCTTCACCGTCATAAGCCACCCGGACTTCTTTGAACTTATTCTTAAGGGCGGAGAATAGATAATCCGTCAGGTCTTTGTTATCATCCACGATCAGCAACGTACAGTTTTGGGTATCCTCTTTGTTTAGCATATCACTCGGGATGCTTTCGACTTCCTGGGTGGGAGCCAGCAACTCATTCAAATAGGCTTGAGGTTGCAGAGTAACCTTTCCCGGTTGTATGTCCCGCGGCAGTTCGAACCAGAAGGTAGAACCTGACATATCCCCATGGTCATAGGCACCTATACTTCCGCCATGTTGCTCGGCAAGAATTTTAGAGTAGGAGAGGCCGATGCCTGTTCCGGGGCGGCTATTGTTGCCTTGATAGAAACGGATAAACAAGTTGTTTATATCCACATCTTTCAATCCGGGGCCTTCATCGGAAACAGAGATGCGTACACGGCTCTTATCGTCTGACAGGCTGGTAGTGACACGAATCAGACTGTTCTCAGGGCTGTACTTCAACGCATTGATCAGCAGATTTATTAATATGGTAGTGCATTTCTCTTTATCAAAGCAAAGAGTATCCACTTCCGGTCCGGGACTATATAAGATGGAGATGCCTTTTAACTGGGCTTCCGGTCTGAAATCTGTTATAAGTTGTTCTATCCATGGAGTTAATTCCACAGTTCCTACATTCAGGGTACTTTGTCCTACCTCCATTTTGCGTACATCCAGCACCATATTCAGAAGGTTCTTCATGCGTCCGGACTGTTTGCTGATGCTTTGGATAACCGGATACTTGTCGTCTTCCGGCGATAGCGATTCCAGCAATTGCTTTAATGGGGCGTGTATCAGGGTGAGTGGGGTGCGCAATTCATGATTGATATTGATAAGGAAACGTACTTTCTCTTCATAAACCTGTTGCTCATGTTCCTTCATGGCCCATTTCAATTTGTTTTCCTTGCGATGCAATAGGGAGAAGAATGCCAGTATCACCCCTGAAACTATCAATATGAAACAAATACTGATAAACCAGTTGGATTTGTACCACGGTGGTAAGACTACGAGTTCCAGAATTTGATAATCCTCAGTCCATCCCCCGGTACGGGTACTGCAGGAGGCCATCACTTGGTAGGTTCTTGCAGGCAGTCCGCTTAATGTCAGTTCCGGTTGGTAGGAGTAAATCACTTGCCCTTCCATGCCGAGTAAGGTATAACGATACATCGGTTTGCGGAAGATATCTTTATCGTGGGCAATGATTTTAATGGTGATGGGTTTACTTTGTTCTTCTACTTTCAGTTTTCGTCCGGTACTCATCAGGGCATTCATACGTTCTCCGCCTACCCAAACGTCTGCCAGTTCAAGAATAGGAGGAGCTTTGGGTTCGTCAGGAAGTTGTTTGTTGATACAAAGCAGTCCGTTGACACCTCCCATATAGATATCGCCTTGTGTGGAGAGTAAACGGGGTTTCTCCAGATATTCGTTCAGAATGATTCCATCTGACTCCCCGTAAAGAATGAACTCTCCTTCTTGAATCAGGTGGGCGAATAGTTTGCTGTCTGCTCCTATCCATACACGTCCCCGCTGATCACAAATCAGTGAATTAATTTCATTGATCAGACTATTGGGAATATTGACGCATTGCTGTTTTTCCATGGAATAGTAACTGAGCCCATAATTGCTTCCTATCCAGAAAATCCCGTTTTCATCGGCAGATACAGAATTGAATATGGTATCACCTTTGCAACTGTATAAGGTTTCTAACCGGTTCTTTCGGGAATCGATCCGGTAAATCCGTTTGAAATCATGCAGATAGGAAACGAAACCGTTCTGGCATATAGGCATGAGCGTGCCGATGACATCTTGGGCAGGTTTGTCCAGAGGAATAGGTGTGAAGTCTTTCCGGGCTAAGTGGTAGCTATATGGCATTTCGGATAATAATAATATCGTTTCCGGTGTGTTCCGGAATACATTAACCGTTTTTCCCCGTTTGCATAAGAGGGTATTTATACTATCGTTGATGATAATAAGTGGTTGGTAGCTTTCAGTTTGTTTATCAAAAAAGAATAACCCTTTGCTGAATAAAGAAACCAGAAGATGTCTCTGATCTACCCCTGTGATGGAAGATACTTTATCTCCCCAGGTAGAGAGCACATGGTGGAATTTCTTAGTGACAGGATTAAGGCGGTTGATTCCGCCGCCATCTGTTCCAACCCATATATCTTCTTTTTCATCCTGGTGGATGCTGAGTGTCGACTTTTCACTGAGTGCGTATTCAAATCCGGGCAATGCATCCGAATATATCTTCATTCCCGCTTCTTTGATGTGTATTAAGCCGGCACGAACACTGCCTGCCCACATATTATTATTGGAGTCAGTATATAAATAAAGGATTGAGTTCGCAGGTAGTGAGTATGGATCTCCGGGAATTCGCACAAGAACAGACATCGTATCGTCCTTGGGATTCAGAATATAGATACCGGAACCATCCGTACCCACCCATATCTGCCCGTCGCGTTCGGCTAAAGAAAGTACGACATTGGTCTGCAACCGAGAGTTTGTGGTATCATAAGAGTGAAGAAGCTTGCCGTTCCGGTCGTAGCACTTCACACCCTGATGGTAAGGAGCCAACCATATATTCCCGTTTTTGTCGATAAGAGTGGCTATCAGTTCGTTACTTTCGAAAGGTACGGGATGGGTCTGGCCTGTCGGGAGATCAATGAGTAGTGCACGACTCCATCGGTTGGTGCACATCAGGGTATGATCGTCCCATTTCTGGAGGCTGGTAATATTATACTTATTATTGGTGAGGGCACACAGGAATCTGATTTGGTGATTGGCATAGTCATACTTATATAATTTGCCGCTTCCACCGAATAATACACCGTCTTCCCAAGGACAAATGGAGGTAGCTATTACCGGATTATTATCCTCATCGCGTGCCTGCCGGAATTCATCTTCCTGATAATTGTAGTAGAAAAGCCCTTTGGGAGTAATGGCCCAAATGGTATTTTCTTTGTCTTCAATGATGTGAGTGATATTATCGTGGAGGTATTTCCTGAGTTCGTAGCCATCGAAGCGTCCGATACCTGATCTTGTTCCAATCCAGACATACCCTTTCTCATGGCTCACTACCAGGCAGCGAACCGAAGAAGACAGGCCGTTCTGCGTACTTATCTGTTGGAAAGTATATTGTTTATTACCTGTAACTTTACCCGGTAGGAATAATAGCAGGCACAATATAAATGTGGCTAACATGTTTTTCTTCATGGTACTATACAAAGATTGGAACAAAAATAGGCTTTTGTATCGAACCATACAAAACAAAAGGTAGGAATCTTATAGGAAGGAATTCCATTTTTTCTATTTTAGCTGTAGAAAGTTAGCTTCTTTGAGAAAAGAATCGTCAATTTCCTTCACTTTTCACATACACTTTATGATTGCCTCTTCCGCTGGTTCCGATGCCACTGCCCGGCGTATGCGCCCACTTGCGCAGTTCGGTAGTGGCGGCGGTTTGCAGCAATCCCGTCAGTTGGCGGTAGTCCAGTACGGTGAGGTAAGGATGTTCTTCCAGATAAGTTTTCGCCAGTGCCAGGCGTTGTTCGGCAGTATATTCCTGTGAAGAGCGTGCGGGCTTCCAGGGAGCGCGCTTAAGGTCGCACCAACCGTTGGTTTCCCTTATCAGGTCTTTGTCCACACGGAAGTTCACCCCACCCACACGGATGCTTTGTGCGTTTCGTTTCGTGGCATTTTCTCCCGTCTCCTCCCGTTCCTTGTCCGGACGCAGTGCCAGTGCCGGGGTAAATACCCCCAGACCTTCTATTTTCACCGAACGTCCCATTCCCATTTCGTGGGCCAGTGCTTCGCCCAGTTCGCAGATCACTCCCTCGGTCACTCCTTTGGCGAAGGCGCATTTCATGGCGATGTATTCGGCCAGTTCTCGTGTGCTGGTCTGCCCTGTCATTACCATTTGCGGGTAGGTGGTCTGTTCACCTGTGTCTTGCATATCGGGCATTTCTTTCATTATGTAATGGGGCATTACTGGGCTCTCCTTTCTTGTTTGATGATCCATCCGGTTACTTGGTTGCCTTCCCTGTAGTGGAAAGTTGTTTGCCTTACAACGCAAACTTCCTTTTGTGGCAGGGAAAACTTGAAACGAAGCCTTCATTTTTAAGAGTGAAGTCTTTGTTTGTAAGAATAAAGCTTTCATTTTTAAGAATGAAAGTCTTGTTCTGAGTCTTGGCAGGCACAAAGATAACTATTTGCAGGCGGGATAGCAAGTTTTTATTGGGAGAATCGCTTTTTGTCTTTTGCATGAAATTACTTGGAAATAAACTCCAGAATTGTCTACTTCGCATCCAAGTTTGACTATAACCTGCTTTTTGATACCCGTATAGTCAATTTTGAACCTGGAAATAGTGATTATTGTACAAGGGCCTTCTGGCTATCGTTCTACATTTGCATCACAAATCAATGTTAACGATAGTTTATAACTTATTTAAATTTAATTCTATGAGACAGAAATTATTAAATGTATTTCTGGTATGCCTGCTCTGTTTGACATCTGCTGCCGCTGCTTTTGCACAGCAAACGATTAAGGTGACAGGTAAAGTGATTGACAGCACCAATGAAGGTGTACCCGGTGTCAATGTACAAGTAAAAGGAGGATCTTTAGGAACCATTACCGATGTGAATGGTAACTATAAGATCGATGTTCCCAGCTCTAAATCCGTATTAGTATTTTCTTTTATCGGTTATGAAACACAGGAAGTCCCTGTGGGAAACAAGACCGTAATAAATGTATCACTGAAAGATGATACGCAACTGCTGGATGAAGTGGTAGTGGTAGGTTACGGTTCGGCACGTAAAGGTGACCTTACAGGAGCATTGACAAGTATACGTCCGGATGCAAATGATGCGGCCAAAGCAACTTCTATTGATAATCTGTTGTCGGGTAAAATAGCGGGTCTTGTGGTTAACTCCTCATCTTCGGCTGTCGGCGCAGCTTCTTCGGTAACTATTCGTGGTGCCAGTTCGCTCCGTGGCGACAACCAGCCGCTTTACGTTATCGATAATATACCGCAGGCATCAACGGGTGAGTTTGCTTCTTCAAGTATCAGTGGTGACTTCCAGATCAATCAGGACCCTTTGTCTTCTCTGAACCCTGCCGATATCGAAGATATCACAGTCTTGAAGGATGCTTCTTCAACAGCTATCTATGGTTCGCGTGGTGCCAACGGTGTAATCCTCATCACAACAAAGAAAGGTAAGCAAGGGAAAGCTAAGGTGAATGCTTCGGCCACTTTCACTATTGCCAATACTGCCAAACTGATGGATATGATTAATCTGGAAGAGTATGCTACTTATGCAAACAGCAGGGTTAAAGATGGTTTGTTTCCTTTTTACCTTGTAGGTGATGAAGTGAGATACGTATTCAACGGTTCTTATGATCAGTATAAGCCTAACGATCCTGGGACTTATAACATAGTAAACTACCGAAACTGGCAGAAAGAAATCTATTCTTCGGCCTTCTCGCAAAACTATTCTTTGTCTTTGAATGGTGGTTCGGATAAGGTTACCTATTATATATCTGCCAATTTCAAGGATATTAACGGTACGGTAAAACAAACTTCTTTGAAGCAGGGTGACTTGCGTGCTAATTTGAGTGCCGAGATTTCAAAGGCTGTTAAAATAGACTTGTCCTTGAGCGGTGCCCTTCGTCAGAATGATATGATGGCAGGTGGTAATACATTAGGTGGTGCTACCGGTGCTATTTCCCGTACTGCATTGGACTATTCTCCATTTGAAATGCCGGAAAATGACCCGAATTTTAATAATGAGAATAAAACGACTGTTTTCAGTTGGCTGAATGACTATGTGGACGTAACGGATGACAAGAGTTTCAAAGCCAGTATGGATTTGTCTTGGAAAATCAATAAGTTCTTCCGCTATAACCTTCGTGCCGGTGGTAATCTGAATATTAACGACCGCAAACGTTGGTATGGTCTGCAACTTTATCAAGGAATGAATAATCAGGGCTTATTGTCACTGTCTAACCTGAATAAGAGTAATGTTTCTGTAGAAAACCTCCTGAACTACAATACGAAGATCAAGTCTATCGCAACGTTGGATGCTACGGCCGGTGTCACTTATGAAGATTATAATTTCCTGAATAAGAATACGACCGGTAATAACTTCACTTTCTTTGAAATGCGTGAGAACGGTCTTCACATGGCAAGTAATGTAACGAATGCGCAACCTATCCAGAAAGACTACCAGTTGGTTTCTTACCTGGGACGCGTCAATGTATCTTTCTTAGACAAATACTTGGTTACAGCTTCTTTCCGTGCCGATGGTTCCAGTAAGTTTGCCAAAGGCAGTCGCTGGGGATATTTCCCGTCTGCATCATTGGCTTGGCGAATGGAGCAGGAAGAGTTTATGAAAAACCTCACTTGGCTGAGCCAGTTGAAAGTTCGCGTAAGTTACGGTGTTACCGGTAACCAGTCTATCGATCCGTATTCTACATTCTCTATGTATGGTTCTAATTCAAATCTTTATTATGCGGATGGTTCGGGTAATCCGTTAACAGCTTTCTCTGTAACCAATCTGTCAAACAACAGTTTGAAATGGGAAAAGACAGCTTCTTGGAATGCGGGTGTGGACTTCGGTGTATTCAATTCACGCTTGAGCGGTACCGTTGATATTTACCAGAAGAAGACTACGGACTTGTTGATATCCAGATCACTGCCCGGTTCGGCTGGTTTCGGTTCTACTTATTACAATCAAGGCTCTTTGACGAATAAAGGTGTTGAAATCTCCTTGAATGCACAGATCATTGATAGCAAAGATTGGAAGTGGAACGTAACGGGTAACATTGGCTTCAATAAAGGCGAAATCAGTGAGTTGGGACTTCTGCCGTCTGATTTCGGTTACTTGGGAGAGAATATCGGTTATTATGGTAACTCTTTGGGCGACCACTTCGGTGTAGCTCATGTCTTCATGGAAGGTAAAGCTCCGGGCTTATTCTTCGGCTATGTAACACAAGGTATTGTACAGCCGGAAGATATCACAGACCAAGGTGTAAGATATACTAAGAAAGATGGTTCAATCGGATACTATAAGACGGTAAACGGTGCTATTCCGGTAGCAGGTGATATTAAGTATGTAAACAGTGATGATGATGAAGATGGGGATATCAATGTAAATGACCGCGACATCATTGGTGATCCGAATCCTGACTTCACATACGGTTTCTCGACAACGGTTTCATGGAAAGATATTAGCTTGTCTGCTATATTTAATGGTGTACAGGGAAGAGATATATTGAATACCAATAACCGCTATATCAATACTCCGGGTATCAGATCCAACAACATAACCAGAAAGGCGTTCCAGAATATGTGGACAGAGAGCAACCACTCTAATTTATATCCGAGTTCTGTATATACGATACCGAATGCTGTGATGGATCGCTATGTAGAGGATGGCAGCTATCTGCGTTGTGCTGATATCACTTTGAGCTATGTGTTGCCAAAGGCATGGCTGAGTAAGATTGGTTTCCAGAATGTATCCGTTTATGCTTCTGTTAAGAATGCATTCATCATAACCGACTATAGTGGCTATGATCCGGAAGTGAGCAGCTTCACATTCGACGGACTTCGTCCGGGAGTTGATATGAGTTCTTACCCATCTCCACGTTCTTTTATATTTGGCTTAAACTTAACTTTTTAATCATTAATACTCTACGAATATGAAAAGATATAAATATTACATCCTGTCTTTGGTTGCATTGTGCAGTTTCTCGGCCTGCGATGCGCTACTTGATGAAGAACCCCTATATTCTCAGAACAGCAATATTGTTTTCCAGTCCGAAAATAATGCAGAATTGGCTTTGTTAGGATGCTACGGCTATATGGCTTCCGGTAATGCTTACGGGCAGATGTGGCAGGAAGTTCCTATAATAGCTTCCGGCCTTGGCTGGACGCAGCGTCCCGAAGATCTGAATGCCCTGAATACGTTGGCGGCTAATGGTTTGGTTTCATCCACTTGGAATGGTATGTACAAAGTGATATCCGAAATCAATGCTTTCCTTGAAAGTATTGAAAAGAGTTCGTTAAGTGAGAGTATCAAGAATCAAAAGGGCGGAGAGGCTAAGATACTGAGAGCGTTGGCTTATTATAACCTGGTTTCTTTGTTCGGTGATGTACCTTTGAAAACAATTGCTTCTTCTTCGGAAGGTATTTCAATCGCCCGTTCTCCTCGCGAAGAGGTCTTGAACCAAGTGGTAGCCGACTTGAAAGACGCTACCTCTATTTCCGAAACTTCTACAGTGGGACGTGTTAACTCCTGGACTGCTAAAGCTCTCTTGGGTAAAGTCTATTATAAGATGGCAGCCTTGGGCATCAATGCTGCCGCCAATTGGCAAAATGCAAAAGAAATGTTTGATGAAGTGTATGCCAGCAAGGTTTATTCATTGGAACCTAAGTTTGCTAACCTATTTGGCGAATATGCTACTTCCAAAGAAGCCATTATCATGATGAACTACTCAACCGGTAATGCCAGTGGCGTATATAATCGTGGTAGTAACCGTTTTGCACCACAAGCTTCTACAAGTGGTATCAACTGGAGTACGTATCGCGTAGCTAAGTTCGCTTATGATATGCATGAAGGCACCTATCCTGGTGATCCCAGAATTGATGTTAACTTCCTAACAAAATGGAGAACTCGTAATGGTAACAATCAGGCCAATCCGAAACCACAGGTAGGTACCGCGCTTTGTGCCAACGATTCCGTATGCACATATCCTTACTGGACAATTGAGTTGCCTAATGTGATAGTACCCGGATCGAATAATGTGAATCAGGAAATTATAGCCAAGTTACCTTATGCGGCCTTTCCAGATCCAAAGAACCCGAGTCTCAGCGTTTGTGAAAATTACGAGGACATACACGGAACCTTGCAGTACGGAGGGACTCTTATGAAGGCGGTAGATAACTTTACAAAGATAGGTAATGGAAATAAGTGGCCATACTTTGGTAAACTGTATGATCAAAAACAGACCGGTACAATGGCTCACAAGAATTTGATGGTTTATCGTTATGCTGAAATGCTGTTATTGATGGCTGATGTCTACAATGAATTGGGGGACACCCCGAAGGCTATTAGCCTGGCGAATGAAGTGTTGACCCGTGCACGCAAATCCGGAATGGTAACTTCTGCGCAACCGGCAGATTGGTCGTCATCACTTACTAAAGAACAGGTTACGGAAAAGCTTTATTTTGAACGCATTATTGAACTTTGTGGTGAACCTGATATTTATGATATGGTACGTATTCGCGGTGTGGAGTATTTCAAGAAATTCCTGGAGCTGAATGCCGATCATGAACTGACAATAAAAGGAGAAGCTAATTATAATGGTGCGGATAACTTTGCGGATCGTCTTATTAATAAGGGTAGCTTAACGGATGATTTCCTAAAGAAGAATTTGCTTTTGCCGATTCCTACCAGTGAAATCGATGCAAACCCGGGACTCTCTAACAGCGATAATAACTTCGGTTATTAATAATTGCGATTAGACTTTTCAATAGGCTGACATAGGCTGGCATTTCGGAGGCAGACGGTACATTTTGTCTGTTCTGCTTCCGATTTTATTTTTTATTACCTTCAGTATACCCCGAAATAGTGAATTTTGAATACAATAGAACTGTTTCCGAACATCGTCTTTATCTTTTACGCCTATTTTGGGGCAGTTAAACTACTAAAGATTTCCGACCATGAAAAACTTACAATCAGGATTACTTTATTCCCTTACCAGTGCTGCGGCTGTAGCGTCGTTGGCATCCTGCGCCTCTCAAAAGAAAAGCGAGGAACAAAAGCAATATAATATAGTATACATCATGACGGATGATCACACAGCCCAGATGATGAGCTGTTATGACCACCGCTACATGGAGACGCCGAACCTGGACCGCATTGCAGCCGACGGAGTACGTTTTACAAACAGCTTTGTGGCTAACTCTCTGAGTGGTCCCAGCCGTGCCTGTATGATTACGGGCAAGCACAGTTGTGCCAATAAATTCTATGATAACACAACTTGCGTATTCGATGCTTCGCAGCAAACTTTCCCTAAACTTTTGCAACAGGCTGGTTATCAGACTGCGTTGGTTGGTAAATGGCACCTGGAAAGTTTGCCTACGGGTTTTGATTACTGGGAGATTGTGCCCGGACAAGGTGATTACTATAATCCTGATTTTATCACTCAGGACAATGATACTATACAGAAACACGGTTATGTGACCAATATCATCACTGATGACGCTATCGACTGGATGGAAAATCAGCGGGATACAAATAAGCCGTTCTGTATTTTAATTCATCATAAAGCGATTCATCGTAACTGGTTGGCAGATACCTGCAACCTTGCACTTTATGAAGACAAGACCTTTCCGCTACCGGACAATTTTTTCGACGATTACGAAGGACGTCCTGCCGCTGCTGCACAGGAAATGAGCATTGTGAAAGATATGGATATGATCTATGACCTCAAAATGCTACATCCGGACAAAGAAACCCGGTTGAAGTCTCTTTATGAGAAATATATTGGCCGGATGGATGAGGGGCAGCGTGCAGCATGGGATAAGTTCTATGGTCCTATCATCGATGATTTCTATAAAAAGAATCCTCAGGGTAAAGAGCTTGCCAACTGGAAGTTCCAGCGCTATATCCGCGACTACATGAAGACTGTGAAATCTCTGGATGATAATGTAGGTCGTGTACTCGATTACCTGAAAGAGAAAGGATTGCTGGATAACACATTAGTTGTTTATACTTCCGATCAAGGTTTCTATATGGGTGAGCACGGATGGTTCGACAAGCGTTTCATGTATGAAGAATCCATGCATACACCGCTGATTATGCGTTTGCCGAAAGGTTTCGACCGTAAAGGAGACATCGGAGAGTTGGTACAGAACATTGACTATGCACCCACATTCCTGGAACTGGCCGGTGTGAAGGTGCCCGAAGATATTCAGGGACTTTCCCTGGTGCCATTACTGAAAGGCGAAAGACCTGAAAACTGGCGGAAATCCCTGTACTATCACTTCTATGAATATCCTGCTGAACACATGGTGAAGCGTCATTACGGGGTACGTACAGAACGTTACAAGCTGATTCATTTCTATAATGACATCGATGAATGGGAATTGTACGATTTACAGGCCGATCCGACCGAAATGCGTAATATCTATGGACAGCCGGGTACGGAAGACATTGTGAAGGAACTGAAAACCGAACTTACGGCATTGCAGGAACAATACAATGATCCGGTACGCTTTTCCCCAGAGAGAGATAAAGAATAATTCATATTATCAAACGCTATGACCTTATGAAATATATATATACAGTACTGCTTTGTCTGTTCCTGGCAGTAACAAACATTCAGGCTGATAACTTGACACAACCTTTTTCATTAGTTCCCTGCCCGGTGAGTTTAGTACCGGGCACGGGTAACTTCCACTTCTCCGCTAAGACGAGTTTCGCAGTAGAGAATGAAGGACAAGCTGAGCAAGTGCGCCAGTTCACCGAACTTCTTACCCGTGCGGGAGGTTTTACTCCCCGCATAAAGGTAGATAGCCGGAAAGGTGATGTCTGTCTGGTGACGGACGCAACCTTAAAAAGTGAAGCTTACAAACTGGAGATAACGACTAAGAAGATAACCATCCGTGCCTCCGATCTGCAAGGTTTCTATTATGCCCTTCAAAGCATTCGTCAATTACTTCCCTCTGCGATTGAAAGTGAGCAAGTGACGGAGAATGTCGATTGGACTGTTCCGGCACTGACTATCACCGACCAGCCCCGTTTCGGTTATCGGGGACTGTTGGTAGATGTGGCACGTTTTTTCTCCCCCAAGGAAAACTTGTTGCGTATTATCGATTGTATGGCAATGCTGAAGTTGAACAAGTTACATCTGCATCTGGTAGATGACAATGGTTGGCGTATTGAGATCAAGAAATACCCCTTGCTCACAGAAATAGGATCATGCCGTGTAGACCGTCCGGGCAAGACATTCCCCGAACGCCGTAATCCCCGTCAGGGTGAACCTACTGTGGAAAAAGGATTCTATACGCAGGATGAAATCCGCGAGATCGTGCGCTATGCTCAGGAACGGCATATCGAAGTGATCCCGGAAATAGAAATGCCGGCACATAGTAATGCTGCATTGGCTGCTTACCCTTTGCTGTCCTGTCCGGTAGTGGATAAATTTATCGGTGTATTGCCCGGTTTAGGCGGGAATCATGCGGATGTTATCTTTTGCGCAGGAAATGACAGTGTATTTACTTTCCTGCAAGATATTCTGGATGAAGTACTCGAATTGTTTCCCTCAAAATATATCCATTTAGGTGGTGATGAGGCGAGAAAGACACATTGGGAAGAATGTCCGTTGTGCCAGGCACGGATGAAAGCGGAGAATTTGGAGAATACAGAAGAATTGCAAGGCTATTTCATGGCACGGGTAGCACGGTATGTGCAGAATAAGGGACGTGAAGTGATAGGATGGGATGAACTGACGAATGCCAGAATCCCCGAAGGGAGCATTATCCTTGGATGGCAAGGTTATGGACAGGCTGCACTGAAAGCTGCCGAATTGGGTCACCGCTTTATCATGACTCCTGCCCGGATATTGTATCTCATCCGCTATCAAGGTCCCCAATGGTTCGAACCTATTACATATTTTGGGAATAACACCCTGAAAGATGTCTATGACTATGAACCTGTGCAGAAAGACTGGACACCGCAGGCTGCATCTCTGCTAATGGGGGTTCAGGCGTGTATGTGGACAGAGTTCTGTAACTCTCCGGCAGATGTGGACTACCTGCTTTTCCCCCGCCTGTCGGCATTGGCGGAAGTTGCCTGGACGAAGCCTGCACGCAAGAACTGGGCTTCTTACCTGAAAGCTATGGACCACTTTAATGAACACTTGGCTGCAAAAGGAATTGTCTATGCCCGTTCCATGTATAATATACAACAGACTGTAACTCCAAAAGAGGGTCGTCTGCAAGTAGAACTGGATTGTATTCGCCCTGATGTACAGATGCGTTATACAATGGATGGCAGTGTGCCGACTGCACAATCACCCCTTTATACAAAACCGTTGATGCTTACAGAGGCCAAAACAATCAAGGCGGCAACCTTTGCCGGAAACGAGCAATTGGGACAAATGCTGGAGTTGCCTGTCATCTGGAATAAAGCGACGGCGAAGCCTGTTAAGAGTGCCGGTACAGGAGATCTTTATATGCTGACAAACGGGATACGGGGAAGTCAGAAATATACCGATCTGGAATGGTGCTCCTGGATGAAAAGCGATACGGTTACTTTTACCCTCGACCTGAAGAAACCGGAATTGGTGAATAAACTAACGTTAGGTTCTATTACGAATTATGGCATGGCAGTGCATAAACCAGCTGAAATAGAAGTTTGGATTTCGGGTGATGACAAGGAGTATCGCAAAGTGGGTGAGTGCAGCTACACAAAGAACGAAATCTTCCGTGAAGGTGTATTTAGAGAAGATATCCCGTTTGAAATAGGGACAGAGGCACGTTATGTTCGTGTAGTAGCCCGTGGAGCAGGAGACTGTCCTTTCACGCATGTACGTCCGGGACAGGAAGCGAGGATATACTTTGATGAGATAATAATAGAATAGAAAATTAGAAAAATGAGATATAGTACCATGAAAAAGACCCTGTTGAGCTTGTGTCTGACCTGCCTGCTTACCATCCCTGCTATAGCACAGACTGTACAGCCGGAATGGCAGAGCCAGTATGCCATCGGAAAAAACAAACTGGCACCACATACTTATATATGGCCTTATGCGAATGCTGATGCTGCGGGTGAAGGCAATTATGAACAATCACCTTATTATATGAGTCTGAACGGTAAGTGGAAATTCCACTGGGTGAAGAATCCCGATCATCGTCCGAAAGACTTTTATAAACCTTCGTTCTATACGGGCGGATGGGCAGATATCGATGTACCCGGTAACTGGGAGCGTCAGGGATATGGTACGGCCATTTATGTGAACGAAACTTATGAATTTGATGATCCTCTGTTCAACTTCAAGAAGAATCCGCCGCTGGTACCTTATGCAGAGAACGAAGTAGGTTCTTATCGCCGTACGTTCACGGTTCCTGCTGACTGGAAAGACCGTCGCATCGTGATTTGCTGTGAAGGTGTGATCTCTTTCTATTATATCTGGGTGAACGGACATATGCTGGGTTATAATCAAGGTTCGAAGACTCCTGCCGAATGGGATATCACGAACTATGTACAGGAAGGAGAAAATACCGTGGCACTTGAAGTATATCGCTGGAGTGCAGGTTCCTATCTGGAATGTCAGGATATGTGGCGGTTGAGTGGTATTGAACGGGATGTCTATCTTTACAGTACTCCACGCCAGTTTATAGCTGATTATAAAGTGACTTCTTCTTTGGATAAGAAAGAGTATAAGGAAGGAATTTTCGGCCTTGATGCAACAGTTGAAGGAAGTGCGACTGGTGTGTCTACTTTGGCATATAGTCTGGAAGATACTGCCGGAAAGACAATATTACAAAATGAAATACCGGTCAAGAGCCGTGGCTTGAGTAATTTTATTACCTTTGACGAACAGTCTCTTCCAAGTGTAAAACGTTGGAGTGCAGAACATCCGAATCTTTATACGTTAATATTGACGTTGAAAGATGATGCAGGACATATAACACACCTGACCGGTTGCAAAGTCGGTTTCCGTACTTCCGAAATCAAGGATGGCCGTTTCTGTATCAATGGGGTACCTATATTGATAAAAGGTGCTAACCGGCATGAACATTCACAGTTGGGACGTACTGTCAGCAAAGAACTGATGGAAGAAGACATTCGCCTGATGAAGCAACATAACCTGAATACTGTGCGCAACTCGCATTATCCGACACATCCGTACTGGTATCAACTTTGCGACCGTTACGGCCTTTATGTGATAGATGAAGCAAACATCGAATCGCATGGTATGGGGTATGGCCCGGCTTCATTGGCAAAGGATAGCACTTGGCTGCCTGCACACATGGACCGTACGCAACGTATGTACGAACGTGCCAAGAACCATCCGGGGATCGTGATCTGGTCGTTGGGCAACGAAGCGGGTAACGGAATCAATTTTGAACGGACATATGATTGGATGAAGTCCGTTGAAACCACCCGCCCTATACAATACGAGCGTGCCGAACAGAATTATAATACGGATATCTACTGCCGTATGTACCGCAGTGTGGAAGAACTGCTGGCCTATGCCCGCCAGACAGAACCGAAAGTGTATCGTCCTTTCATCATGACTGAATATTTGCATGCTATGGGCAATAGCGGAGGCGGATTGAAAGAATACATGGATGTTTTCGAAACAGAGCCTATAGTGCAGGGCGGTTGTATCTGGGATTGGGTAGATCAGTCTTTCCGTGAAATAGATGCCGATGGTCGTTGGTATTGGACTTACGGTGGTGATTATGGTCCGAAGAATGTACCCAGTTTCGGGAACTTTTGCTGCAATGGTCTGGTGAATGCCGTCCGCGAACCTCATCCGCATTTGCTGGAAGTGAAGAAAGCATATCAATATATAAAGGCTACCTTGATTGATAAGAGCAACTTGACTTTAAGTATAAAGAATTGGTATGATTTTACGAATCTCAATGCTTATACTTTACACTGGCAGGTGGTAGGTGATCATGGGAAAGTGATTGCTGACGGTATTCGTCGGGTAGATGCCGCTCCGCACGCCACCGTTGAAGTTACGTTGGGTACTGTACGTTTACCTTCTGATGTTCGTGAAGCTTATCTGAACTTAAGTTGGACGCCTGTGGATGTTGCTCCGTTTATTAATACGGATTACGAAGTAGCCTATGACCAGTTTGTTCTTTCGGCTAATAAGAACTACCGGACTCCGGAAACTAAACTTTCGGGTAAGGTGGAAATGAATATAGATCCGGTAACAGGGGCGCTTCGCTCTTATATTTATAATGGGAAAGAATTACTGGTTTCCCCTGTTGCATTGAGTCTCTATCGTCCGGTGACGGATAATGATAACCGTGAAAAAGTAGGAGGAGCCAAAGCTTGGAAGAAAGCTGGGTTGGATCAGTTAACACAGCGTGCCCTTACCGTGAAGACTTCTACCCGCAGTGGACGTGCCGAAGTGGAATTATTAAATGTCCGTGGTGAAAAAGTGGGAACCGCTTCTTTCTTCTATACATTAAAGAAAAACGGCGAATTGGATATACAGACACACTTCATGCCGGACACCACCGTTATCTCTTCACTGGCGCGTGTAGGGCTTACTTTTGAAATGCCCGATACTTACAGTCAGGTGTCTTATCTGGGGCGTGGAGACCATGAAACTTATATGGATCGTAACCAATCCGGTAAAATAGGTATTTATCACACCGATGTGGAGCGTATGTTTCACTATTATGTTCGTCCGCAGGCAACGGGTAACCGTACGGATGTCCGTTGGATGCAACTTGCTGATGAGGCAGGTGAGGGGCTGGCATTCCGTTCCGATACCTCGTTCCAATTTAGTGTGATTCCTTTTACGGATGAGAATCTGGATGCGGCAACGCATATCAATCAATTACGGCGCGAAGGAGTGATAACTGTTCATCTGGATGCAGCACAGGCAGGAGTCGGTACGGCCACCTGTGGCCCTGGAGTATTGCCGCAGTATCGTGTACCTGTGCAGGATTATACATTCCGGTTTACAATCCGTCCTTTGAAATAGATCGAAACCTATAACATAAGATAGCATGAAAAACCTGATTCTAACTACAGTTCTCAGTCTTACAATCCTTTCCGGATTGCAGGCACAAGAGACTTATTATGAAAAGCACGTTGCTTTTCCCGCTGGTGCTACAGTTGCGGAAAAGATAGAAATGGCTTCACGCCTTGTACCCACTCCCCAACAACTGGAGTGGCAGCGTATGGAACTGACCGCTTTCCTGCATTTCGGTGTAAATACTTTCACCGGACGAGAGTGGGGAGATGGTACTGAAGATCCTGCCATCTTTAATCCTACCTCGCTGGACTGCGAACAATGGGTGCGGACTCTTAAAGAATCCGGTTTCAAGATGGCCATCATCACCGCCAAACATCACGATGGCTTCTGTCTCTGGCCTACCAAAACGACCCGGCACTCCGTAGCATCTTCTTCCTGGAAAGGTGGAAAGGGAGATGTGGTACGTGAATTGCGCGATGCTTGCAAGAAGTATGGCATCAAGTTTGGAGTTTACCTCTCCCCGTGGGATCGTAATGCTTCTTGCTATGGTGATTCTCCTGCCTACAACCAGTTTTTCATCGAGCAACTGACTGAATTACTCACCAATTACGGTGAAGTCCATGAAGTGTGGTTTGACGGTGCCAACGGTGAAGGTCCTAACGGTAAAAAACAAATCTATGACTGGGATGCCATATTGAGAACCATTCGTCGCCTGCAACCTAAAGCAGTTACTGCTATTATGGGTGATGACGTTCGTTGGGTAGGCAATGAAAAAGGTATCGGTCGTGAAACAGAATGGAGTGCTACAGCTCTGACTCCGGGTATCTATCCCCGTTCCGGCGAACAGAATAAAGAATTGGGTATCTTCGGCAAGGCAAAGGACTTAGGCGGACGTGATATAGTGGCTCGCGCTACCGAACTTTTCTGGTATCCTTCTGAGGTAGATGTTTCCATCCGTCCGGGTTGGTTTTATCATGCTGATCAAGACAAGCAGGTGAAGACTTTAAATCATCTGACGGATATTTATTTCAAGTCAGTAGGCTATAATTCCGTTCTTTTATTGAATATTCCGCCCGACCTTCGTGGGTTGATTAATGAAAATGATGTGCAGAGGCTGAAAGAATTTTCCAGTTATTTAAAGAAAACATTTGCCCGTAATTATGTGCTGAAAGGAAATGAGGCATGGCATGGAACTTCCGGTACAGTCCGTCAATATGATATACAGAAAGGTGCGTTGGTGAATGCTTTCATGATTCAGGAAGATATCTCCAAAGGACAACGTATTGAAAGTTTCCTTGTAGAAGCGTATAAAGATGGTTCCTGGATTCATATGGCAGAAGGCACAACAGTAGGATATAAACGTCTTGTACGTTTCTCTGATACTCGTCCGGAGCGCATTCGTGTAACCATTCGCTCTGCCCGTGGTGTGGCTAATATTGCTGCGGTCGGTCTTTTCTATGCAGAACCTCTTGCAGATAAGAATGAAGAAATACAACTCAGCAATGTGCCTGTCGATGGATGGCAGGTGGTTGGTGGCAATGCAGATTCCCGTAAGGCTATTGATGGGGACCGGAAAACGGTTTGGCGTGCTTCCGCACTTACGCCATTGGTTGTTGATATGGGGGATAAAGTTGAAGTAAGTGGCTTCAGTTATGCTCCTTCCATAGGAGAGGATTTGACGGGAACTATCTATAAATATGCTTTCTATGTGAGCCTTGACGGACAGTCGTGGACTCAATGTGAGGCAAGTGGTGAATTCAGTAATATCATGCACAATCCTGTGCCTTACTTTGTACGGTTTGGCAAAACATATCCTGCCCGTTATTTCAAGCTGGAACCATTGTCGGAGATAAATAATAAAAATGTTGTAACGGTCGGTGAAGTCGGTATCCTGACAAAGTAGTGTTATGAAGAATTCGATACTCTCTATAGCCGCTATGGCATTGCTTTCAGGTAATGCCATAGCTCAGCAAAAGCCTAATATTATTCTTTTTCTGGTGGATGACATGGGATGGCAAGATACTTCCTTACCGTTCTGGAATGATACTACCGAATTGAATCATATTTATGAAACACCCAATATGGAGCGTCTGGCAAAGAAAGGTGTCAGGTTTACGCACGCTTATGCATGCCCCATCAGTTCCCCTTCACGTGTCAGCTTATTTACGGGAGCAAACGCCGCCCAACATAAAGTAACGAACTGGACGTTGAAGAAAGATACACCGACCGACCGGAAAAATGAGATGCTGGATTTTGAGGCATGGAATTATAATGGTCTGTGTCCTGAACCCGGGTTGGAACATTCTTTTTATGCAAAGTGCCTGCCACAATTGCTTCGTGAAAACGGATATACTACCATGATGGTAGGTAAAGCTCATTTCGGTTCGATAGATACACCTGCTGCGAATCCATTGGCTATTGGCTTCGATTATAACATAGCCGGTCATGCAGCCGGTGCTATGGGCAGCTATCTGGGAGAAGAAGGATATGGTGCTTCCGGCAAGCCGGAATGGGCAGCGATATGGGCTGTGCCCGATTTGGAAAAGTATCATGGAACAGATACTTTTCTTACTGAGGCTTTGACGTTGGAGGCAAAAGGGCTTATGGATAAGGCTCTTGACCAGTCTAAACCTTTTTTCCTCTATATGAGTCATTATGCCGTGCATGCGCCTTTCGGGACAGATAAACGCTTCTATCAGAAGTATATGGATAAAGGGCTTCCGCATAAAGAGGCGCAGTATGCTGCCTTGGTGGAGGGCATGGACAAGAGCTTGGGAGATTTGATGGACTATGTAGACCGGAAAGGCATTGCAGATCATACAGTTATTATTTTCATGTCGGATAATGGTGGCTATACAATAGGCCGCGCGGATAAAAATGCTCCATTGAGTGAAGGAAAAGGTTCCTTGAAAGAAGGAGGAATTCGCGAACCGATGATCGTCTATTATCCGAATGTAACGTCCCCCTCAACTATGAATGATACACCAGTCATTATTGAAGATTTCTTTCCGACTCTGTTGGAGATAGCTGGAGTACATGATTATCAGACACCACAGCAGATTGATGGGCAGAGCTTTATGGCACAGGTGAAGGGACAGACTGGAGAAAAAGAACGTGCTTTATTTTTCCATTATCCGAATAATTGGGGTGAGAGAATACAAACGATTGGTGCTCCACAAAGTGCCGTTGTGAAAGGTGACTGGAAATTAATTCATTATTACGAAACCGGCAGCAGTTGTCTATACAACTTGAACGATGATATTTCCGAACAGCATGATTTGTCTGCATGTTATCCGGATAAAGTGAAGGAGCTGGCTAAAGTTTTGAGTGACTATCTGCGAGCTCAACATGCCACTATGCCTATTCTGAAAACTACCGGCAAGTTTGTTCTCTATCCCGATGGAGAAGACGTAGAGAGGGTATTGCCGAAAGATGATGAAACATTGGTGTATGACAATCCGGGGGATGCCCTGCACTTGAAGAAGGGCGATATGCATCCTAAAATGAAAGGATGGTCTTTTTATACAGCCCATGAGTTTAATGATAAAGATACGAAAAAGGGACTGCCGCTTGGCTTTGTAGAACATAGAGGCTTGCACATGTCACGTACGGCAAAGGTCGATAACCGGAAATGTTCAAAAGTAGAGGATGGAGTTTTGCGCATCTGGAGTGTGGAGGAGAAAGACTCGATAGACAACCGCTTCGGTAAGAAAGTGAAGTATTCCCACGGTTGCTATCGCACCTCACTTCCCGGCAGTAAGGAGTTCTGGTGTAACTTTACTGAAAATATGCGTATTGAGATACGTTTCAAACGTACTCCTTATGTAGGTTTCAATGATGCCCTCTGGTTTATGGGAAACAATAACCGTCCCTGGCCGAAGAATGGTGAGATCGATCTTTTGGAGAATCCCAAGAAGACATTGAACGATTGTGCTCATTTCACGCTTCATTCCGAAAACCACTATGCCGGTGTAGTAGGCGGTGGTGGTAGTGTTACTTCTTCCATCAATCTTGCCGATATGTCTCAATGGAATATCTATTGGCTGGAATGGTATCCCGACCGCATTGTAGGAGGTGTCAACGGACAAGCCTATTTTGAACACCACAAAGGGGCTGATGGCAATACCGACTGGCCTTGGAGTGATCCGCTGGGCTTCTTCCTGATTTTCAGTACGGGTATCTCTACGAACCCGAATGCCTGGCCTGGTGCTATCATTCCTTCCGAATGGAAAAAAGATGCCAAGCCTGCCATGTACATCGACTGGATACGCGTTTATACGAATCGAGATTATAAAGGTGAAAATTCTCCTGCTCCGAAATATTATTAGTCAAATATCGACCTACACCGTACCCGAGCCGTACTTGCTCCGTACCAAGTCCGTAGTTTCTCCGTATAGAGGTACTTCTGACCGAAGAATGTACGGAGCAAGTACGGTTCGGATACGGTTCGGGTATGGAGCGAGGGGATATAAAGAAAGGGCAGACTGGATATTGTTCCGGTCTGCCCCTATTCTCTCTAACACAACTAAAAATTTATACTATATATCGGTTTTGCAGTTTTTTTTCTTTTCTCTTAAACAAAATCCTTCAGTTCTTGTTGTAACTTCTGTCGGGTGAAGAAGATACGGCTTTTCACTGTTCCGAGTGGTAATCCCAGCTTCTCTGCAATTTCGCGGTATTTGAAACCGGATACATGCATGGAGAATGGAATTTTATATTCACGGGGCAATGCATTTACTATGCGATGCATCTCTTTCAAGTCGTATGCGCTTTCCGTGCATTCAAAGCCAGATTCCTGCGGTAAGTTGAGATGATAGAGATTTTCTGTCTGATCTACAAAAGTCTGGTCGCGAACCACCTTGCGGTAGTTGTTGATAAAGATATTGCGCATGATGGTATACATCCATCCTTTGAAATTAGTATCAGGTGCATATTTATCTTCGTTATCTAACGCCTTTAAAGAGGTTTCTTGGAGTAAATCATTTGCTTCTTCGTGATCGGAGGTTAATTTGTATGCAAAGCGTAATAGATCATCTTGTACTCCGAGCAATTCTTTCTGGAATGTAATACTGTTGTTCATAATCATTTCTCCTTTTCAATAGTTATTGTTTTGTTTTGCCTTTTGACTTTGCAATTTTACGAAACTTACCTTATTCTGATAGACGGATTTCAGGCAATATTTGGGGGGAAAACTATCAATTGATAGTTTTCAGGTGGTATTTTGATAGTTTTCGGGTGGTCGGAAAGTGCTCATGCAAGTAGTCTCTGACCTCTTCATGAACACTTTTTCATATCTGAACGTTATCGGTTTAGGTTATATGGGGTAATAACTGTTTTTATCCTGCAACACAGATTATCTGAAGTCTTTCAGTTCCTGTTGCAACTTCTGGCGTGTAAAGAATATGCGGCTCTTTACTGTACCTAAGGGTAATCCCAGTTTTTCTGCAATCTCGCGGTATTTGAAACCGGATACATGCATAGAGAATGGAATCTTATATTCGCGTGGCAGTGCATTTACAACACGGTGCATCTCTTTCAAGTCGTATGCGCTTTCGGTGCTTTGGAATCCGGACTCCTGAGGCAGATTGAGGTGATAAAGATTATCAGTCTGATCTACGAAGGTCTGGTCGCGAACCAGCTTCCGATAGTTGTTTATAAAGATATTGCGCATGATGGTGTACATCCATCCTTTGAAGTTAGTGTCGGGCATGTATTTATCTTCATTATCTAATGCCTTTAGAGAGGTTTCCTGGAGTAAGTCGTTAGCTTCTTCACGGTCGGAGGTTAGTTTATATGCAAAACGTAATAAATCGTCTTGTACTCCGAGCAAATCCTTTTGAAATGTAATACTGTTCATATCGTTCTCCTTTTTTATTATAATTATTCGTTTGTTTGACTTTTGATGTTGCAATTTTACGAAAGTTCCCTAACTCTGACGGACGCATTTTGAGCAATCTTTAGGGCAAAAACTATCAATTGATAGTTTTTGGGTGCCTTTTGTTTGTTTTTGGGTGCAGTTTTCACCAATTTTATTGCGTATAATTAAAAAGATGAGTTAATTTTGCGCAATCATTTCATCTTAAAAAGAATGGCTGACGACTCTTTATTTTTGATTGATATTGATAAAGTGCTCCGGGAAAAGGCTCCGAAGTACTATAAGTATATCCCCAAATTCGTGGTCTCTTATCTGAAAAGAATCGTTCATCAGGAAGAACTGAATGTTTTCCTGCGCGAATCGAAGGATAAGGTAGGTGTAGACTTCTTAAAAGCCTGTCTGGAATTTCTGGATGCCAATATTGTAGTGAAGGGAGAAGAGAATCTACCGACTGAAGGATTGTATACCTTTGTCTCTAATCATCCGTTGGGAGGCCAGGATGGTGTGGCTTTGGGATATGTGTTGGGTAGTTTCTATAAAGGTAAGGTGAAGTATATGGTGAATGACCTGCTGATGAATCTGCAAGGATTAGCTCCTCTTTGTATACCTATTAATAAGACAGGAAAACAGGCAAAAGATTTTCCGAGAATGGTGGAAGCGGGCTTTGCATCGAATGATCAGTTGATTATGTTCCCTGCCGGATTGTGCTCCCGGCGTCAGAATGGAGTGATCCGTGATCTGGATTGGAAGAAGACCTTTATCGTAAAGAGTGTGCAGGCACAACGCGACGTTGTCCCCATTCATTTTGAAGGCCGGAATTCGAACTTTTTTTATAATTTGGCTAACGTCTGCAAATTTTTGGGCATCAAAATTAACATAGCCATGCTCTACCTTGCCGACGAGATGTTGAAGAACCGTCATAAAACGTTTACTGTTACCATCGGGAAACCTATTTCCTGGCAGACTTTTGATAAATCAAAAACTCCTGCCGAGTGGGCGGCTTACGTAAAAGATATCGTTTATAAATTATAGAACTTAGTTTTAATAAGAGAACTACTAACAAAAAAATATGGAAGAGATTATTGAACCTATTAGTAAGGAACTTCTGAAAGCGGAACTGACCGAAGAGAAGCGTCTGCGTATGACGAATAAGAGCCATAATCAGATTTATATCATTACAGCTCAGGATTCTCCGAATATTATGAAGGAAATCGGGCGTTTACGCGAGATTGCTTTCCGTGCAGCAGGTGGAGGTACAGGACAACCGCTGGATATCGATGAATACGATATCATGGATAATCCCTACAAACAGCTGATTGTCTGGAACCCTGAAGCAGAAGAAATATTAGGTGGTTATCGTTATATCCTTGGTACGGACGTTCGGTTCGATGAACAGGGTGCCCCTATCCTGGCTACAGCCCACATGTTCAATTTCTCTGAAAAGTTCCTGAAAGAGTACCTTCCCACTACAATTGAGTTAGGACGTTCATTTGTTACGGTAGAATATCAGTCCACCCGTGCCGGTAGCAAAGGCTTGTTTGCGCTGGATAACCTATGGGATGGTTTGGGTGCGTTAACGGTAGTTATGCCGAATGTGAAGTATTTTTTCGGTAAAGTGACTATGTATCCGAGCTATCATCGCCAGGGACGCGACATGATTCTTTATTTCTTGAAGAAGCACTTTGAGGATAAAGATAATCTGATTACTCCGATGAAACCGCTTGAAATGGAAGCTAAAGAGGCTGATTTGGCTGCTTTGTTTTGTAAGAAGACATTTAAGGAGGACTATAAGATACTGAATTGCGAGATACGTAAGTTAGGCTATAATATTCCGCCGTTGGTAAATGCTTATATGAGTTTGAGTCCGACGATGCGTATGTTCGGTACTGCCATTAACTATGGTTTCGGCGATGTGGAAGAAACGGGAATTCTGATTGCTGTGGATGAGATTCTGGCAGAAAAGCGTATCCGCCATATCCAGTCATTCATCGAGAATGAGCCGGAGGCTTGCAAACTTACCTCCGGGGCTAATAAAGTGTTCTTTCCAAGTAGATGATAATTGTGCCTGAAGCACAACTTATACTGCCGGCAAACTGTTTCCGTTGATCTTTCTATAGAGATCAAGTGCATAAACGTCTGTCATGCCGGAGATATAATCCAATACCGCCTGTATTCTTTCGTAGAGTACGGGCGCTTTTATATTGTATTGGCCGGATACCCGGTTGATGAGCAACTGTGAATAAGCTTTTTCCGGTGAGCAGACGGCATCGATCATCAGATCGAGCAAAGTACTGATGATGCGGAAACCGGCAAGTTCGATGTCCAGTACATCACGCGAGCGATAGATTTTCTTTAACGAAATATCTGCACTGTGCTTATAAGCACCGGCTGGCAATTCGGAAATATGCTTGATGAGGCTTCCTTCAAATTCCCCCTTTAATATCTTTTCCTCATTATTCAGAAAAGCCTGGGTACATTCTTGGATGAGCAGTCCTATGACGCAGGAACGCAGATAGGCAATCTGCTCATTGACATCGCTGACAAGCTTCAGCGTTTTGAGCATATGCGTTTTACGTTCTTCGGGGAAATAGGAAAGAAGTAAATCTTGTGTTTCCTGTGTGGTAAGTATCTTCAATTTGTGGGCATCTTCAATGTCCATCATCTGATAGCAAATGTCATCTGCCGCCTCTACCAGGTAAACCAACGGATGACGGGCATATTTCAGTGGAGTCTCATTCAGCTTTTTCATACCCAGTTCTTCGGCTATCCGGTGGAAACTATCTTCCTCCGTGGTGAAGAAGCCGAACTTTGATTTCTTACCAGCTAAACTCGATGAAAAGGGGTATTTTACGATGCTGGCCAGGGTGGAATAGGTTAATACGAATCCTCCTTTGCGTCTTCCTTTAAACTGATGGGTAAGCAACCTGAAAGCATTGGCATTTCCTTCGAAGTGTATCAGGTCCTCCCACTGCTCTGCGGACAGTTGTCCTTTTAGAGGCATACCTTTTCCTTCGGAGAAGAAAGTGGAGATGGCTCGTTCTCCGGAGTGACCGAAGGGAGGATTCCCTAAGTCGTGTGCCAGGCAGGCTGCCGATACGATAGACCCAATTTCGGGTAAATACGAATCTTTCAATTCAGGCTGACGGGTAAGAATGGCTTTAGCGACATCATTTCCCAACGAACGGCCTACGCAGGAAACTTCCAGACTATGCGTTAGGCGGTTGTGTACGAAGATACTACCCGGCAAGGGAAAAACTTGTGTTTTGTTCTGCAAGCGGCGGAAGGGGGCGGAGAAGACGAGACGGTCATAATCCCGCTGAAATTCCGAACGGTTTTCGTGACGCTCCTGGTGAAACTCTTCAAGCCCGAAGCGTTTGGCAGATATGAGGGTGTTCCAATTCATGGCGATAATTACGAATTATGAATTACAAATTATAAATGGCAAAAAGAGGGGACATTTGCCCTTTGTTATTATTTAACTGCAAATGTATCACTATTTTGCTTTAAAAGCTGTATTTTCGCCCAATTAAAAAAGAAGAACTGCTATTAAATACTGAAATAGCGGCAGTTCGTAATTTATAATTCGTAATTTGTAATTAATGTCATGAACGTACAAATCATTAATAAATCGAAACATCCGCTTCCGGCTTATGCCACCGAATTGTCCGCAGGAATGGATATCCGTGCTAATCTTTCAGAACCTATTTCTTTAGCTCCAATGCAGCGTTGCCTGGTGCCTACAGGATTATATATTGCCCTGCCACCGGGGTTTGAGGCACAAGTGCGCCCTCGCAGTGGTCTTGCTATCAAGAAAGGTATCACGGTGCTGAATTCTCCGGGAACGATTGATGCCGATTATCGTGGAGAGGTTTGTATTATCCTTGTAAATCTTTCATCGGAGACTTTTGTGATAGAAGACGGAGAACGCATTGCGCAGATGGTAATAGCACGCCACGAACAAGCTACATGGCAGGAAGTGGAAGTGCTGGATGATACGGAGCGTGGTGCAGGCGGCTTCGGTCATACAGGAAAGAGTTGAGGAGTTAAAAATCAAAGAATTTAAAAACTAAAAGGGGCTGAGTTCTACTAACTGACTGAATGAAAATGAAATTTAAAATAGTATCTCTTTTCGTATTGTGCGCGATACTTATATCGTGTGGTACTTCCCGTCAGGGAGGAAAAAAACAGCGGAAAGGAACCAAGGCGCAGGTTGTGCTTACGCCCGAGCAACAGCGTAAATACGATTACTTCTTCCTGGAAGCTTCCCGCTTGAAGATGAAAGACGATTATAGTGCTGCCTTTGACTTATTGCAGCATTGTCTGACCATTAATCCGAATGCTTCATCGGCTTTGTACGAGATTTCGCAGTACTATATGTACCTTAAGCAAGTTCCGCAAGGACAGGCAGCATTGGAAAAGGCTGTGGAAAATGATCCGGATAATTATTGGTATAGCCAGGGATTGGCCAGCTTATATCAGCAACAGAATGAGATGCAGAAAGCTACGAATCTGCTGGAAAGCATGGCAACCCGTTTCTCGGATAGGATGGACCCCCTGTACAGCTTGCTGGATATATACAACCGTCTGGAAGAGTACGATAACGTGATTACCACCTTGAATCGTTTGGAAGAAAAGATGGGAAAGAACGAGCAACTCAGTATGGAGAAATTCCGTATCTATTTACAGAAGAAGGATAATCAGAGCGCTTTCCGTGAGATAGAGAGTCTGGTGGAAGAGTATCCGATGGATATGCGATATCAGGTGATACTGGGTGATGTTTATATGCAGAACGACAAGAAGGACGAAGCCTATAACATATACAAGAAAGTGCTTGCTACTGAACCGGATAATGCCATGGCGATGTATTCATTGGCCTCTTATTACGAACAAACCGGACAGAAAGAACTCTACGAGCAACAACTGGATACCCTTTTACTGAATAAGAAAGTGCCTTCTGATACAAAGTTGAACGTGATGCGTCAGTTTGTGGTTGAAAATGAACGGGCAGGTAGAGATAGTACCCGCGTGATCAATCTTTTTGACCGTATTATGGAACAAGATCAGGATGATGCACAGATGCCGATGCTTTATGCCCAATATCTCCTTGCCAAGAAAATGAATAAAGAGACCATGCCCGTACTGGAACGAGTGCTGGACATTGATCCGACGAATACGGCTGCCCGTATGACACTTCTCGGTGAAGCAATACGGAAAGAAGATTATAAAGAAGTAATCCGTCTTTGCGAGGCCGGTATCGAGTCTAATCCCGATATGCTGGAGTTCTATTTCTATCTTTCCATAGCCTATAATCAGGCTGACCGCACAGATGATGCACTTGCCATTTGCAAGAAAGGATTGGAAAACATCCCGGAAAAGAGTGATAAAGAATTCGTTTCGAACTTCTATGCCATCATGGGCGATATCTATCATACCAAGAAAATGAATACGGAAGCCTATGCAGCCTATGACTCTGCATTGGTTTACAATTCGGCAAATCTGGGAGCATTGAATAACTATGCCTATTATCTCTCGCTGGAACGTCGTGATCTGGACAAAGCGGAGGAAATGAGTTATAAAACGGTGAAATCCGAACCGAAGAACCCCACTTATCTGGATACCTACGCCTGGATTCTGTTTGAGAAAGGCAACTATGCCGAAGCCCGCCTCTACATAGACGATGCAATAAAGAATGATAAAGACCAAAGTGATACCATTCTTGAACATGGGGGTGATATCTATTATATGACCGGTGATGTGGATGGTGCTTTGAAGTATTGGAAGCAAGCTCAGGAAGTGGGTAGTGAGTCCAAGACATTGAAAAAGAAGATCGAGAAAAAGAAATATATACCCGAATGAGAACGTTACACAGCAAATACAGAACGGTAGGCAGTATTCGTATGCTGCCTCTCATGCTTCTCCTGACCCTGGTAGTAGGTCTTTCCGGTTGTAAGACTTCCCGGAAAGTGACTTCTTCGTTGGGAGAACCGCGCTTTTTATCTTCTAAAGTACAGTTGACCATTCCTAACAAGGGAGGCACAATTACAGTGAACGGTACCATGAAGCTTGTAAGCGGTGAACGTATGCAGCTTTCCCTTCTGATGCCTATCCTCCGCAGTGAAGTGGCACGATTGGAGATTACTCCCGACGATGTGTTGGTAGTGGACCGCATGGGAAAACGTTATGTACAGGCTACCCGTAAGGAATTGAAAGACGTTTTGCCCAAGAAGGCCGACTTTGCCCATTTGGAGAAGATGCTTTTTGAGGCTGCCAAACCCGGTGGCAAAGCTTCTTTGACAGGTAAGGAGTTGGGGATTCCTTCTTTGGAAAAAGGAAAAATCGTTCTTACCGACTTTTCGGATAAAGAGATATCGCTGACTCCGACTCAGGTGTCTTCCAGATATACTAAGGTTGAATGGACTGAACTTTTAGAGATGCTGGCTAAGTTATGAGACAGTTTCTTTGTATTTTCATAAGTTGTTTTTGTCTGGCTCTGCCACTTTGTGCCCAATCCAACAAGATGATTAAGGAGTTGGAAAGTAAACGGGGCGCTTTGCAAAAGCAGATAGCCGAGTCGGAAACACTTCTGAACACTACAAAGAAAGATGTCGGTAGCCAGTTGAATGGTCTTGCCGCCCTTACCGGGCAGATTGAGGAACGAAAACGGTATATCCTCGCCATTAATAATGATATGGAGACTATAGATCGTGAACTTTCCAAACTGGAACGTCAGTTAGTCCGCCTCGAAAATGATCTGAAGGATAAGAAGAAGAAATATGAGTCTTCAGTTCAATATCTGTATAAGAACCGTTCCGTCCAAGACAAACTTTTGTTTATTCTTTCCGCCAAAACATTATCGCAAACTTATCGCCGTTTGCGCTATGTGCGTGAGTATGCCGACTATCAGCGCCTGCAAGGCGAAGAGATTCTGAAGAAACAAGAGCAGGTCAATCAAAAGAAGACAGAACTTCAACAGGTAAAGAAAGCCAAAGCCAGTTTGCTGAAAGAGCGTGAAGTGGAAAAAGAAAAGTTGGAAAACCAGGAGAAGGAGAAGAAAACCTTGGTTGCCAATTTACAGAAGAAGCAGCGTGGGCTGCAAAATGAGTTGAACAAGAAGCGTAGGGAAGCCGACCAGCTGAATGCGCGTATTGATCGCCTGATAGCCGAAGAAATTGAGAAAGCTCGTAAACGTGCTGCGGAAGAGGCGCGTAAAGAAGCGGCTGCCCGCAAAAAGGCTGCTGCAAAAGAAATGAAACCGGCTGCAACTTCTTCTTCCGAAGCAGCCACCGCTAAGAAAGCGGCACCTCTTGAAACTTATACGATGGATAAGGCAGACCGGGAATTGTCCGGTAGCTTTGTCAGCAACCGTGGTAAATTGCCAATACCTATTACCGGACCGTATATCATCACCAGCCGCTACGGTCAATATTCCGTAGAGGGGCTTCGCAATGTGAAACTGGATAATAAAGGGATAGACATTCAAGGTAAGCCCGGTGCACAGGCGCGTGCTATCTTCGACGGAAAGGTAGCTGCTGTTTTCCAACTGAACGGACTTTTCAATATTCTTATCCGCCATGGAAACTATATTTCCGTTTATTGTAACCTGGCTTCTGCTTCAGTGAAGACGGGGGATACTGTTACTACCCGGCAAGCCCTCGGACAAGTATTTTCGGATGGTGCGGACAATGGACGTACGGTGCTTCACTTCCAGTTGCGCAAAGAAAAGGAGAAACTGAATCCGGAACCGTGGTTGAATCGCTGAGTCAAGCCTTCTTTGTGATATATCATTGTGTTGTTTCAAAAGCTTCTATCTTATAGCCTTCTTTCCGCAAAAGGGCGATTAATCCGTATTCTCCCGGTAGATGGCGTACACCGACGGCTATGAAAGTTGGTTTGTTTTTTATTAACTCCGGTATTTGGGTAATCCAGTTCATATTTCGGCTTTTCAGTAATACTTGGCGTTGGTGAGCCCCCATCCTTTGAATTTGAGTACAGGAATTAAGATAGAAAGAATCTATTTGAATTTCATATTCAATCAGACTTTTCATGCTCTGTGAGCGATATACTTTGGATAAAGTATCAGTTAAAGCAGTCAATTTTGTAAATTCACTGTTTTCTTCATTCCGATATGAATCAACCAGTTGGTTTGCTCTTTCTTGATCATTTCCCGGTATCATCATTTCAAATTGTTCCGAAACGGTTTCCAATCCGATGGTAGTATATCCTTTTTCTTTGACTTTCTTTTCTAATGTACCATCCATAAGTTGGGAGTTAATGCTGTCTATCTGGTTTTTAGTATATCCTGCCTTTTTAAGCTTTTCTATCTCGTCTATATTACCTAAAAGTATGGTCAGAAAAAGAGGTTTCATATACATTTTGTCCAGCGGCGCGTTCATCTTATGGCGCAGGATGGAATCTAAAAAGTAATAGTCGTTATCATTCAGTAAGTCATGATAAGTTGTGTCTTTGTGCAACTTGGCGTTGGCTAGGAGATTGGTAGTGGCGTCCTTGCTAAGGAGTGTCTCTCCGACATACTGGCTGCAAGCATCAAGGGCTTGGTGAAATCCGGGAATACTATCAACATATCCATAAAGAATATTGAATGTGCCATGATATGTACCGAACAGGTAAGAAGGATGAGTTAACCCGTTACCTGATATTTTCCATAGCCAGCCACCTTCTGATTGCGTTTTTGCAGAAGAATTATAACTATGGAATATTTCCGTTTGCTGGGCTGATACCACCGTAGCGCACGAGAAGATTATAAAAAATAAGAAGTAGATTTGCTTCTTCATAGGAATAGTGTTTCATGGGCTAACCTTTACAAATATAATGAAAATACCTTTCAGATTATACGTGAAGCTCGAGTAGAATACTACAATAGCTCTATTTCCTTCACCGATAATCCGGTGCATTGGGAAATCAGTTCATAAGGGATTCCTTGCCTTTTTAAATTGAGGGCTATGAAGTGGCGCTCTTCCTCTTTCCCTTGAGCCATCCCTGCCGCCATACCTTTACGTTCCGCACTATTATACAGCGTCTTTTCCACACTGATAATATCCCAGAACTTCTCGTAACCAGCCAATTGCGCATCGGTAAAGGCCGACACCTCTAAGGCGTTAACCGCTTTTTTAACTTCGGGATTGGACATTAATTCTTCCGGCACCTCACGGGTCCGCTCGTTGATTTCGGTCAGGTATCGCAGCCAAAGCACCTGCATCTTCTTCTCGGAATAGGTATGCGGAGTGAATTTGGGCAGCTCTACACAAATCAGTTGAAGACCGTTGATCACCTTATCGGAGTTTTCCACATGAATCATCTGATAATGATGGTAATACCCTTCCAATTCCGGTTCGAAGATCTCATTGACCAGATTCAACGAATACACGGGCTGCAGCAGCTCGTACTGCGCGCCAACGTTCATCTGACGCACGTATGCCTTGGAGGCGTTGAACAATACGCGTTGCTTGAATTCCGGCGACCAGATCATCTGCATCTCCACAATGAACTGCCGGCCCGCCTTGTCTTTGCAGCGCACGTCGACGATGCTGTTTTTGCGCAAAGGATTCTCAGGAACCATCTCCGAGGGGAGATATTCAATATCGGTGATCTCCTGCTCGGAAGATAAGGGGAGCAAAGCGTTCAGCAGGCTCATCACCAAGTCGGGATGTTCGCCAAAGACGCGTTTGAAAGTAAGGTCCGCTTTAGGGTCTAAGTATTTCATAATTCATTCATTATTTACAGAGATAGACAAAGATACGACATAAGTTTGTATTCACGAAACTAACGAAGCTCTTTTTATGAGGATAAATGATCTGTAATTCAAGTTTCGTAATGCTTACGAAGCTTGAATAAGATGAGAAAAAGTCTATATATCGGGCGTGCAGCATCTATATATCGGACGTATTGCATCTGTATATCGGATGTGCAATATCTATATATCCAATACCACCGATATATAGACGCTAAAAGAACAGGATGAAAGAAGGTCGTTTAGCCTTCTAATACTATTCGTCCTATCAATCGTACGGTTTACACGTGTAATGAAACCGGAAAATATACTATTTCTCCTTTTACAGGAAGTTAGGAGTTTGTTGGCAAGAAGTTAACTTCCTGTCGACAAACTCCCAACTTCTTGTCGACAGGAAATTGATACTTTGTAGTACCTTGATAATCAGTAATAAAGTCGCCTCGAATAAAACGAGTATTATACACATATATTACTTCCTGTTTACATGCCTCTTACGTATTCCGTCAAATTGGGTCATGGAAAAATACATATCTACAGAAGGTGTATATATTTATAACCTGCAAGGAGCTGTGTAAAGTTTACCAGGAACGTAAAACCCAAGATGTAAACTTAAACAGGAAGACTATTTTTAAACTGTGAAGAAAAGCAGTATATATCAAAACAAAAGTGTAAAGTAAATCGAGGCATAGTCAAAGGAATTGGACTTGCCTGAAATTACATTGCTTGTTGTGGATGAGAATAAGCAATGTAATCATTCATATCATTGCTTATTCCGGATCATAACACTGCTTGTTTTCAGATGTTATTCAATTAAGTATTTTTTCTTCTTGCAGTCTTTCAGTTCTTCTCGAACTCCCTGTTTATCGGCATTCCGGCTGAAATATGCCTGAAACTACTATAGGGCTGAAAGTTTCAGCCGGAATGCCGATGACCAGGGAATCTGTAGAGTTCTGAAGGAATGGAAGGAATTTCTAAGGAACGTTCCATCAGCCACCTGGCGTTGGATCGGAAGAATGTACTCTTCTCGGGGGAAGCTTTCCCAAGCATCGGAATTATTGTTGTCTTATAAATGACTTATACTTTGGGTAAATATCAAAAAAAGCATATCTTTGTATATGCTTCTTTAAGGAAACATGCATTGGCATGAAGAACACTGCTACTACTATAATACTTATCCTGCTATTAGTGCTCTGTTTCGTATGGTACGTCTACTACTCAAACCATACGGAAGTGCATCGCATCGCCTTAATTCACTCTTATGAACAGGAATACGCTATCAACGAAAAAGCCCGCAAATTACTGGAGAAGGAACTGAACGCTGTAGGTGTACATTGCGAAATCCGCGAATACTATCTGGATTGTGAAGCCTATAATGAAGTAAAAGAGAACCACCGTATGGCCGGTTTCCTGACAGACGCTTCTATCTGGGGAGCCGAGTTGGTGGCTGTGCTCGATGATCAGGCAACCTATTCCGTAATGGCTTGCAAGCATCCGGCGGCAAACGAAATCCCGGTTGTATTCAGTGGCGTGAACTTTCCTAATGAAGCCTTGCTCTGCCAATATCCCAATGTTACCGGTTATTCTGACCCTCCCGACTATCTGCGCACGGTGCGCATGATAGAAAGTATCATGGGTAAGTCGCGCGTCTGCCTGATGAAAAGCCCCCTTTTCCTGGACCGGACTATCTGGCACACTTTGGTGAGGCAATGCGGCGGACAGGGGAGCCATATTAATGTCAGTAACGAAACTGTCGTCTTTACCGAGTCTTTCCATGAGGCGCACCGGGAAGAGGTGGTGAATCCTCTGTTGAAAAAGAAAAATATAAGGTCGGTAATGGACACTACCAGAATAGTGGGTATACGGAGTGACTCCATCGAAATACGTCGGCTGATGTGGCTGGGGGAGAACGAACACAGTGTATTTCTCTATACCCGGCGTGATTATCCCACGCGTCGCATAGCCATGCTTTACGATAACCCTACCTTTGAGGCCATCAATGAGGATTTTGGAATTGAAGATTATATGTTGGGTGGATATTTCACCCCTTTGGAAAATCAGATGAAGTATATGGCGGCAGGTATCAGGGAAAGGCTTCAGGGGAAAATACCCACACAGCAGGTGATGCCGTGTGCTAAACAGTATGTCATCAACTGGTATGTGATGCAGCGGTATCAGATACCTCCCGAAAGTATTCCCCGTGACTATACCGTGATGTATATCCCCTTTTTTGAGCGTTACTATTCTTATATTCTGGTAGCTTCCATTCTGGGAACCGGAGTTATTCTGACTGTTATTCTTCTGCTCACGTTCAGTCTGCTCCGTGAACGCCGGCGTAAGCGCGAGGCGTTGCGCGGGCTGATGTATGAGCATGAAACATTAAGTCTTGCCATAGAAGGAAACTCTACTTACGTATGGCGTTTGGAAGGTGAAACCATATTCTGCGACTCACAGTTCTATGAATTCATCCATCATTCGCATGCTTCCCTTCGCTTGGAAGAAGTCATGGGCTATATACATCCGGATGATTTGTCTGCCTTCAGGAAGAATTACTCGCTGGTGGGCAAACGCGAACGGCACAAAGGGCAATATCGTTGTAATTTTAGCGGTGAGTATCAGTGGTGGGAGTTCAGCTACAACACTATTCGCTCTGTAGGACAGGCTCCCATCGTCACCGGCCTGTTGCAGAATATTCAAGAGGTGAAAGACCATGAGGAGGAACTGATACAAGCCCGTGAACTGGCCGAGCAGGCCGAGTTGAAACAGTCGTTCCTCAACAATATGAGTCACGAGATACGCACGCCGTTGAATGCCATTGCCGGTTTTTCGAGTATGCTGGTCAATGAGCCTGAGCTTTCCGAGGAGGAGAAGCAGGAGTTTGCGGACATCATTAACATGAACACGGCGCTACTGCTGAAGCTTGTGGAGGATGTGCTGGAACTTTCGCGCATCGAATCGGGCAATTTATCCTTCAATATTCAAAAAGAAAAAGTATGTCAGCTCCTCACGGAGGTTTATCAGACTCATAGTGTGCTGATTCATGCTCCATTGGAATTTATCAAGGAGTGTCCTTGTGGAGATGTTTTTGTAAATGTAGACCCCATGCGGCTGACTCAGGTACTGACTAATTTCCTGAACAATGCCACCAAATTCACCAAGAACGGTTACATCAAGTTGGGCTACCACTGCCCGTCCGATAGCGGGAAGGTGCACATCTACGTGGAAGATACCGGAGTGGGAATTCCACGTAGCGAGCAGAAGATGATTTTTGAGCGCTTCTATAAGCGTGATGAATTCTCCCAAGGTGTCGGGCTGGGCTTATCCATCTGTCAACTTATCGTAGAAAAGATGGATGGGCGTATTGAACTGTGCTCTGAAGAGGGCGAAGGGAGTCGCTTTACGGTGGTATTGCCCTGCACCGAATAAGTTTTTATTGGGTGATATTGTCTTTGATCAAACATGGATAACTGCTCCGTCCAATAGTTTCAGATATAATCCTATCGCTTCTTCTATTTCCTGAATGAAAATAAACTCATCTGCTGTATGGGAACGACTGCTTTTTCCCGGTCCCATTTTGAGAGAGGGGAATGACATCAGTGCCTGGTCGGAGAGGGTAGGAGAACCAAAAGGAACACGCCCCATTGCCACGGCACGCTGTACTATTGGGTGTCTTTCTTCTACATGAGAAGAACTTAAGCGGAACGAACGTGCTTTAGCTTCGCAAGAAATATGTTTTTGTATTTCGGCAAACAGTTCCTGATTACTATAACATTCGTTACTGCGAATATCTACCACAAACGTACAACGGTCTGGGATTACATTGTGTTGCGTGCCTGCATTGATCTGCGTTACACTCATCTTTACAGGACCTAATAATGGAGATACTTTTTCAAAATGATGGTCGCGGAACCAGGCGATATCTTCCAATACTTTATATATGGCATTGTCTCCTTCATTGCGTGCGGCATGTCCGGCTTTTCCGTAAGCGGTCACGTCCAGTACCATTAATCCTTTTTCCGCAGTGGCAGGTTGCATCTCGGTTGGTTCGCCTACAATAGCAAAATGGATCGGAGGGAGTTCAGGCAATACGCATTCGATGCCCCCTTTTCCAGAAACTTCTTCTTCGCAGGAAGCGAGATAGATGAGATTATACTTCTGTGTGGTGCGGCAAAGTTGCAAAAAGACTTGCAACAGACTGACAACGCTTGCACCGGCATCATTGCTACCCAATCCGTATAGTTTTCCATTACTTTCCAGGGTTGGGGTAAACGGATCTTTCCGCCAGCCGTTCACAGCTTTCACTGTATCAATATGTGAATTCAGTAACAAGGTAGGCTTATTTAAGTCGAACATCGGACTAAGACACCATACGTTATTGCCTTTTCGTCCGGTTGCCATGCCTTGCAACTCTATATAATTCTGTAGATAATCAGCCGCTTTTTCTTCATCGCGGCTAAGAGAAGGGATTGCAATCAGAGACTTAAGAACTCCGGTTGCTTCAGAAACTATTGTAGGTATATCGTAAGTCATATCTTTCTCAAATACATTATCAAAATGCAAATTTATGGATAAATCCTGATATATACTTAATTTACGTTTGGCAAGTTTGTAATTTGCCGTAGTTTTTCTTGTATATCGGAAACTGTATTTGGCAGCATTATATAGTAGAGACATATAGGATATATAGATATTATAAACTATTTAATAATAAACATTTAATAAAATAACACTCTTTAGTGTAGGTTGTTACATAATTCGTATCTTGATGAAGATATATCTAAAGATTAGAATATTTTTATTATCCACTTAAAATTATTATTCATGGCATCTATTAAAACTAAATTTGACTCCTCTTCTACAGGGAGTAAGCAAGTAAAAAACAGCATTTCATCGAGTGCTTTTTTGCAACCATTCATGCAAGAGGTTATCCATCGTATGCATGCACTGGGCAAGGAACGTACTGGAGAGACTTACACTAGTACGCTTAATAGTTTTATGCGTTTTCGTCAAGACAGAGACATCCTTTGGGAAGAATTTGATGCAGATTTGCTAGTCTCTTATGAAGCCTACCTTAAATCCACTGGAGTGGATATGAATACTATTTCTTTCTATAATCGGATTCTGCGTGCCGTATACAACCGAGCAGTAGAAAAGGGACTTACTATACAAAGGTATCCTTTTAAGCATGTGTATACAGGAATTGGGAAGACTATCAGGCGAGGGCTTCCTTTAAAGGTTATCCGTAACATCAAGTACATGGAGTTATCGACATTTCCCTTGTTGGATTATGCCCGTGACATGTTTCTTTTCAGTTTTTACACTCGTGGTATGTCATTTATTGATATGGCTTACCTGAAAAAAAACGACCTGAAGAATGGAATTCTCACTTATCGACGTAAGAAAACAGGGCAACGCCTTTGGATAGGATGGGAAAAAGATATGCAGGATATACTTGATAAATATCCTGTAGCACAAAGTTCTCCTTATTTACTTCCTATTATTCGTGAAGCAGGGGCAAAGGAGAGGACGCAATACAATAGCGCGCTCCATCTTATCAACCGGAAGTTGAAATCTATAGGAGAGTTGTTGGATATCTCAATCCCATTAACTATGTATGTGGCCCGCCATTCATGGGCAAGTGTAGCCAAAAGTAAAAATATTCCCATATCTGTCATTAGTGAAGGAATGGGACATGATTCGGAAAACACAACATTAATTTATCTGAACTCACTTGATACTACTATAATAGATAAAGCTAATAAGTTGATTATAAATTCAATCTAACCGTATAATTAGAAGTCTGTCTCTTCTCAAGAGATGGATTCTGGTTGCAAAAATATGTCAAACAGTTATAATATCCAAATGCCTATCTTATTTTTTTTGAGGTTTTTCATTAAACAACCGTTTTGTATATTGAAATGTATATTGAAATACCACTTTGTATATGTTTCTTCTCCTTGTTTTTGTACCCGACAATCTCCCCATCCATCTCTTGAGAAGAGATGAATCCTGAAAATAGCAGTTTTAAATTCGCGACTGTAAAAAATATAGAAAGCTTGAGCGTTATTACGAATTGTGATTATATTCAAACAATGAGTGGTGATTTCAGTAAAATCTATGTTTTTGCTAAATACCTTTCGTTGTTACCACCGGTGGTATGTATGCCGGGCATATAGTCTTTTGTTTGATCTCTTTAAGGAGGTTTAATTGGTAGATTGATTAATCTTTTTCCGACTTTATGGAGAAAGATATATATTAAAGATACTAACAAATCTTATATATGGGAAAGATGACTTTAAAACTTTATGCGGTTTTGTTTTTAGGTCTTTTCAGCATGGGAGCCAAATGTCAGGAAGTGGCTCTGAAAAGTAATTTGCTATATGATGCTTTTGCTACGCTTAATGCGGGAGTGGAAGTGAAACTTTCGGACAGATGGACATTAGATGTCTCTGCTAATTATAATGGCTGGACACTTTCACACGATCGGAAGTGGAAACATTGGCTTTTGCAACCAGAAACACGCTACTGGTTTTGTGATAGCTTTGCAGGGCACTTTGTGGGAGCACATGTCCTTGCGGGTCAATACAATGTGGGTAATTTAGATAATAACATTTCCTTTCTTGGTTCTGATCTTTCCAAACTTTCTGACAAGCGGTATCAGGGCTGGTTTGTAGGTCTCGGATTAGTGTACGGTTATGCGTGGATACTTAACAAACACTGGAATTTGGAAGCCTTACTCGGATTCGGCTGGGCATACACCCGTTACGATATTTATCCTTGTGCTCATTGCGGAACAAAAGTAGCTGAAAACAAGCCACACAACTACGTAGGTCCTACGAAGGCGGCAATCAATCTGGTATATACATTTTAATTCTTTGGTAGTTATGGATACAAGATGCAAAATAATGGTTCGGATGCTGATTTGTATACTGTTGCCTCTATTTGTGGTAACGGAACTGAAAGGCCAATTGCTGATGGAAGGGCAGATGGAAGTGCGGAATTTGGCAGTGTCTCAACAAGAAGGAAAGCTGTTTATCTCAATGGATCTTGATGTGTCGGCATTGAAGGTGAGCAGTAACCGTGAAGTAATCTTTACCCCTTCGCTTAACAAGGACGATCACCGATTGGAGTTGCCATCGGTGATGGTGGCGGGGCGAAACCGTTATTACCACCACCTGCGAAACAGGTCTATCACGGATACCGACAAACTCTATCGTAACGGTGAACAGTTGCTGATCGAATATCGCATGGTGGTGCCCTATGAGAGATGGATGGGAAACGCTTCGTTGGACGTCTCGAATGTAACCAACGGATGTTGCGGAACTCCGATTCAGAACGACATTGCACTGTTGCAGACCATTCAGCCGGAAAAGAATGCGATGGCTTTTTTCCCCGAATACGTTTACGTACGTCCGAAGGCCAAACCTAAAATTAATCAGATAGAGGGATCGGCTTACATTGATTTCCCCGTGAACCGCACGGAGATGTATCCTGAATACCGTCGTAACTCGCAGGAACTAAAGAAAATACTGGCTACGATAGATGCGGTGAAGAATGATGGTGACACTCGTATTCTCAATATCAGTATCAAAGGATACGCATCACCCGAAGGAGCGTACACGAACAATGTGCGTTTGGCCAAGGGACGTACGACTACACTGAAAGAATACGTACGCAGACAATACCACTTCCCCGATTCACTGTTCACTACTGCTTACGAACCGGAAGACTGGGAGGGATTGAGGCGCTTTGTGGAAAGTTCCACGCTTACTGACAGAGGAGGCATACTCAGCCTGATAGACAGCGATATGGAACCGGATGCCAAGGAACGAAAAATAAAGATGACTTACCGTCGTGACTACGACTATTTGCTTCGTGAAGTCTATCCCGGTCTTCGCCACTCCGACTATGTGGTGCGTTATGAGGTGCGTGTCTACACTGATCCGGAAGAAATCAGACGCCTGTTGAGAACGCAACCGCAAAAGCTGAGTTTACAGGAGATGTATTTGGTGGCACAGGACATGAACCCTGGTAGTGAGGAGTATAATGAAACCTTTGAAATAGCTGTGCGTATGTTTCCTGATGACACTACTGCCAATCTGAATGCAGCAAACACAGCTATGCGCTTGGGTAATTTGCAAGGTGCCGAAAAGTATCTGGCTAAAGCAGGTGATACGCCCGAAGCATTCTATGCCCGTGGCATACATGCAGCTCTGTCTGGCAACTACGAAGTAGCCGAAGGATTACTGAAAGAGGCAGAGAGAAAAGGACTGGAGTTGGAAGCCAGGGAGATGCTGCGGCGTATGACGGAAGTCAGAAAGGGAATGGAATAATGTAATGCGATAGGACGATAGAAACACTAGAATAAACTGAATATATAGAACATTTAATTTTATTACGCTATGAAAAAGAAATTTTGGAGCAATTTTTTCATGGGAATCTTCGCAATGGGAGTTATTGCAGGATGTAGCAATGATGAGTTGGAGGGAAACGGGACCAATCCGAATCCTGATGCATCGAAAGATGCAGTGTATATGAATGTGCAGGTGCAGCTACCGGTGGCGGGTACGGGTACACGCAGTAAAACTAAACCTGAAGGAGGTTCAACGGATGGTGTTGAAGTTGGAAAGGAAAATGAAAATAAAGTAGGACGAGTTCTGTTGGTGTTGGCTGATAAAGAAAATAATATCATTAGCTATGGTCTTAATGAAGAAAAGAACTTGACTGTAAGTGGTACAACTGCCAGATCTACTCATAAAATTGATAAAACAACATTGGCTAATTATTATAAAGAGAAAGGCAATGATGGAGTATTATCGGATAATGAAATTAAGGTGTATGTTTTCTGTAATCCGACGGAGAATCTGATGGAAATTTTTGGGCAGAAAAATATAGGGACAAAATGGGTTGATGAAATGGCTGAAATAGTAGAAGAACCATCAGGAACTTGTAGTGGAAATGATGGCAATGCCATTTGGGGAGGTAAAGAACATAAGGACGGCTTCTTGATGTCTACTGCCAATTCCACAGACATAAATAAGAAAATTCCAAAAGATATTAAGGCATGGGATGTATATACTGAACCCATTAAGGCATTTGATTTATCGGGCAAGAATGTTACTTCTGATAGTGATGGAGATATAGATAATAAGGGGGCTATAAGAGTAGAACGTTCCGTAGCTCGTTTTGACTTTAAAGATGGAAGTAGTAATGGAGACAATACATACGATGTGGTGACTGAGAAAAAGGAGAACAATGTTGTACCTATTATTAAAATCCAGTTGAAACGAATGGGGCTGGTTAATATGAGCAAAAAATTCTTTTACTTACGTCGTGTATCTGATGACGGATTTAAGAAAAGTGCGAATAATGGTTTTGAACTGTGCGGAACGGAAATTGCAAATAATTATGTAGTAGATACTGATGCGGATGAGAAGATAGGGGTTATGAGTAGCTTTAATTTTGGCGAGCATTTTAATTTCTGTTTGGGGCATGGTAGTGGTGAGAGTTGGACTATTGATGGGGAGGCTCGTGATCAATGGTACAATACATCAATATCGGAAGTGATAGGGAAGCCCAGTGACGAGTGGGGAAAAAAGGAATATCATATTTGGCGTTATGTAACTGAAAATACAATTCCTAAAGCTGCTGATGGACAAATTTTCCAGAGAAACGGTATTTCTACAGGTATTGTGTTCAAAGGCAAGATGATAGCGACGGAGGATGCTGAACCGGGGTTGAAAAAAGCAATAAATGAGGCTACAGGTAACTCTAGTGATGATCCGATTCTATATGCACATGGTGACAATCTGTTTGTTAGCTGGACTGAGGTTCGTAAATATGCGATTAATAATAAAGAAGCTGATCCTATTTTTTATAAGGCTGTGTTTGGTACTCCGGACAAAAAAACTCCTGTAGCAGAAAAAGAAGTGACTGAAGGAAGTGAAGCGGTTGAAGCAATTTATAGTGACGATTCGCAGAGTCCTGATTATAAATGGAATGTATGGCATAATGAAAAAAAACATCCAGAAGACGGTGATGAACTTAAATCATTTAAAAAGGCTGCAACAGATGCTCAGTTTACTCTTTATCAATCCAGTAAAGATGGAGATGAAACGGGCTATTATTGCTATTACTACTATTGGAATCGTCACAACGATAATGGTAATAATGGAGTAATGGGGGCTATGGAATTTGCTGTAGTGCGCAATAATGTTTATAAGCTTGCCGTAACCAGTATCAAGCAACTTGGTCATCCGCGTATATCAGAAAATGATCCTGATCCTGTAGATCCTGAGGATCCGGATGAAAGCAGTAGCGTTTATCTTACACTCTCTGTTGAAGTTCTTCCTTGGGTAGTACGTGTAAATAACATTGAATTCTAAGAATCCCGACTGACATGCAGAGTAAAAAGCGAAATATAATTTCACGGCTCGTCAGCATGGTGCTTGGCACCATGCTGGTAGTTGTTACCTTGTCCTCGTGTGAGCGTATATTCGAAGACCTCGCCCCTTGTCCACACGGGGTATTGTTGCGCTTTGTCTACGACTATAATATGGAGTATGCTAATGCATTCCCCAAGCAAGTAGACTGCCTGACACTCTATATTTACGATGATAAGGACAACTACGTAGATACAAAGATAGTGACAGGAGCAGAACTGCAAGACGAAGACTTCCGGATGAGGTTGGATCTTGAAGAAGGAAATTATCATTTCGTGGCATACGGTGGCACGGCGTGCGAACAAAGCTCATTTTCCGTGTTGCAAACACCTGCACAGGGTAGTAAACGAACTGACTTATGCACTATGATGGATGCTGATTGTATCATTGTGCCTGCACGCCGCAAGTTGCACGATATGTTTTGGGGGCGGCTCACTCTTGCTACTGCCGACCTCTATCGTGAGGGGACGGTGAAAATGATGAAGAATACTAACAGCATACGCATCGTACTGCAACAAGTGGACGGTGAACCGATCAAGGCTGATGACTTTGACTTCGAAATTACTGATGACAATACATTCTTCAACTATGACAACGACCTGCTACCTAACGGTGGCGTCACCTACATTCCTTGGGCCAAAGGTCAGGCACGGACAGGCGTTTCTATCGTAGGTCCTGACCAAGTAGTACCTCAACCTGTAGAAGTGGCGTACGCTGAACTTAGTACTTCGCGACTGATGATGAAGAATTCTCCGCGATTGGTGGTGAAGCAACATGAAGACGGTAAAACTGTGATAGATTTCCCGCTGAATCGTTACCTGCTATTGCTGCGTAGCGAACATTACAAAATGGGGGATCAAGAATATCTGGACCGCGAAAGTCGATGGACACTTTTCTTTTTCCTACGGTCGGGAATTTGGTTGAATACCCGTATTGTGGTGAATGACTGGGTGGTGAGAATTAATGATGTGGAATTGTAATATACTGTTAAGGTATTAACTGGAAGATAATTTAAGAAAGAGAAAAACTGCTTTTCCAAATGAAATTGAAACATCGACATATCATCGGTATTTGCTTTCTTTGCAGTTTGTTGGGATTTATTTCTTGCATTAATGATCCTGTCGATCTGTCCTGTGAGGAGGAAGAAAATAGCATATACCTCACTTTCCGTACTGATGTGGCGGGAGTTTCTACTCGTGCTGATGGTACCGACGGAAAATCCGACGAGCTTATTAAGCAGTTGTTGGTGGTGATTGTCTCTGGAGAAGCAAATAGTTCGGTGGTCACGGAAGAGCAGGTAGAAGGAGATGCAACTTCCGGCATGAAATGGATGTTGGAACATAGTCGCTTAGTGAAGGGCACTTCCGATATCGGCTTGCAGCTGACAAATGAGTATACTTTCAAGGTGAAGGCTGGTTGCCGGAAAAGAATTTATTTGCTTGCCAACTGCGAAGGATTGAGAGGTAGCGATGGAAAGTTGTTGGACTTCACAGGCTCTTCTTTTCTACCACGAGTGGACGGAACGACTCCGATAGATAATTTTGTGTTTAGCTTAGGTGCTGCTGGAGTTAACAGTAGTGGTGCTAAAGCTGACAGTTACAACTACAATCCTGACCTTTACGGCATACCGATGACAGCATTGTATGAGATTGATATACCGGACAGAGAAACTCTTGGTAAAAGTGATGAGTATCAACTCCCGGAACCGCTCTATGTAGTACGTGCCGCTACTAAATTTTCTTTTTGTTTTATGAAAAAGACCGCAAAGCGGAACATTGATGTGATGGGTTTTCGGCTTGAAGAGATCATTCGTGATCGGATGTACTTGATGCCACATGTGAATAAGGATAAGGAGACAGGTCAGTATTGGATAGTGGATTCATCAAATGGATTTTCAAAAAGATTTTTGGGAGAAGAAAGTCAATCGGACTATACTGATAAGGACTGGATAAAATGGATGAATCAAGAAGCTGAAAAATGTGAAGACGAGAATGAGTATTTGGAAAAATATCAATGGCTGACCGACTATGAAGTACCATTACCGCTTCAGGAAGAAGTATTTGATGGGGAGGAAGCCTTCCATGTTGTAGATTTCTCTTCTCCGGTGGAAGTCCCGCTTGTAAAGGAAGACGCAGATTCTAAACCTGCTGAATCTCTTCGTACAGTCTATTTACCGGAAAGTTGTAACCGAAAAAGTGTCAGCGAAGGGAAAAATAGTGGTTTGTTTGCTGATTTGAAATTGCAGGAATATGAGCTTACTATTTATACGAAAGAAGAGTTCTCGAATAGCAGTGGCAAGGAAACTGGTGGTATTGGTGTTAAAGGGACAGAAGATGACAAAGAGAAAGTAGACAGGAAATATACTGCCAGATTGCCATATCTTGCCTCTCTTTTCCGTAACACGCACGTGAAAGTGAATATTGTCTTCAATGACTATACTATTGATTGGACAGTGGATGTGGAGCCATATTGGGCGGTAGATTTAGAACCTGTATTCGGACTGTGAGAAGCTAAACTTTAAGCGTCTCTTTAGTGAACATATTCAAAAAAAACAGCAGAAGATATGAAACGTAACATAACCATATATACTCTTTTATGCATTCTGTTTCTCAATATTACCTCTTGTAAGGATGATTTGCTCTATGGAGGCGGTGAGATGGGCGAAGGACAAAGTGTAATCAGGGCAACTGTGAAGTTTAAGCCCTTTACCCCTACACTGAACGGAAGCACGCGTACAGCGGGAAATGTCATCAAGACTATCAATAGCCTCTGTATATTGCTGTATGATGAAGAGGGAAGCCTGATGAAGAAATATCCGCTTACGGAGGGTGAAACAGTGGGTGAAGGAATGTATGTAATTGTTGATGAAAATAGAGAAGGAGATGAAAAAACGGAAACAGTGGGCGTTGAGGACAACAAAAAATCTTCTGCGGAATCCATAACACCGCATGCCACATTCAAACTGACAGTTCCTTACGGGCATTATTATATCTATGCGGTAGCTAATATGGAAGATCTTTCCGAATATACTGAAAAAATAAAGACGGTAGAGGGCTTGAAAAGTATTTCTCTCAAATGGAATGAGAAAGAAGTTGCTAAAAACAATCAGATGTTCGGCTATTTCACTAGTGGTGATAATCAGGACAGTGAACTGCTGACTATCAACCAACAAAACATGAATCTGCATGCTTGGATACGTCGGGCGGCATCCAAAATAACCATTGCATACGATGGTTCTGAGCTTCATGAGAATGTATACATCTATCTTAAATCCGTACAGATTAAAGATATACCGACGGAGTGTTATTTAGGGAAAAACAGTACTATTAATAAGGATTCGGAAGATGATATAGAAAACTATGGGGATCTTATTTCTGAAGGGGAAAGCATTACCTATGCCGAAGGTACCTCTTACAATGAACATTGGCCGGTGCGTATCACTAGAGGTTGTCCATATTATCCGTATGAAGAGGATAAAGAAAGGGGAGGATACCGGCTAAGTACAGAAGCCCATGCGGAAGATCAGGAAAACACACTCTTTTTTTACGAGAATATGCAGGGAACAGGGAAAGATAAACGGCAAGATGCTACTGGACCAAATGGACTGCCAGACGGAAAACTTGATGCCCCGGGACTTCCTAACGACCCAGATAAATATCCTGATTACAAACTTAAAGATGATATGCCCTATGGTACTTACATCGAAATAAAGGCATATTATGTTTCTAATGTAGATGACCGGGTAGGCAACGGTGATATAACATATCGTTTCATGCTTGGTAAGAATGTTACTACCAATTATGATGCTGAACGAAACCATCACTACAAATTGACACTGAAGTTCAAAAATTACGCCAATGACGTAGATTGGCACATTGAGTATGAAGAAAAGAAGCCGGGTATCGAAATACCCAATCCTTACTATATCTCGTATTTGTATAATAAAACGATGAATCTGCCTATAAAGATAAATACAGGTGGAGGCGAGTTGGTTTCTCTAAGTGCTAACATTCTTACTAACAACTGGGCACCACATGCTGCATATGGAAATAAGGACCAACTTGATTATGCTTATTGGTATGATTATGACGTGACATCTCAACCGGGATTCAGTTATGGTACCCACCCCGTTGGGAATACTAATCAACCTTGGAATGGATTCCTTTCGCTTCGGAAAACTACGGCTAAAATATTGACAGCGTTCCAGAAGGAGTCTAATGGAGGAACAGTCGTTTTTGTAGATAATACAGGAAATAAAGGTAACTATGTCTATTATACCAGTACTAAAAAGGGACAGCGAACATATTATCAAGACAAGAAACAGATAGATAACGATGAAGAGAATGGAGAATTTTCTATTACTCCTAATACAAGCGAGGAGCTTATAAATGTATCAATTCCTTTGTATACTAGGGCCAAACAGATGATTATATCTACCGGTTACACAGGGAATAATCCTTATGTGGCTTATCAGCGTCGGGCGACAGTGGAAATAAAGGCTGTATTAAAAATGCAGGAAGGTAGAGAGACAACGGTAAAAGATACGGTGGAGATATTCCAAGTGCGTCGTATTGTCAATCCGAAAGGAATCTACCGAAAATATAATAACAATGCGGATTTCCATGTGACACTTATGAGGCTACCAAGGGAAAATGCTACAGAGTTTCAGACGTTTTCCTCAGAAGGACCTTGGCGGGCGACGGTTTTAAAAGGATACGAGGATTTTATCACGATAAGCCCCAATGAAGGAAGCACAGGAACACCGATTGATTTTATGGTACACTTCAATGGAGCATGTGGTGAGAATCACTCCCGTCATGCCATTATTCAAGTGGATTATCACAACTATACTTGCCAGCACTTGATATTCGTTCAACAGGGAGATGCTTCTGTAGAGTTGGTAGAAGGAGGTGCCAAATGGCATACCCGTAACCTGCAGACGGCCTCTGCAGAAACCAGTTCTCCATTGGATGAAGGATCGTTGTTTAAGTTTGGGAATTTGGAGGAGCCGATTGCTGCATCGAATCAGGTTAATTATAGAGACCCATGGATAAATGTACACCCCGAAGATTTTTACGTCAATTCAGATCCGGAACTGACAATTGTAGGCAAGGATAGTAAAATTAAATGGAGTAACATTAAAGTTATTCCTGGAACAAGTGCTACTCAAACCAAATGGACACAATTAAAATTGCCAGGAGCTCATGTCGCTGTTTTTGAGGATTTTTATGATTTATTTAAAGAAGAAGAAATCGAACAAGCTTATGGAGTATTATATGGTGATGAATCTACAGAAACAGCCTCTCAAGTTCAAAGAGTGTACGGATATCGATCTATGATGGAGAATGGGGAATCCCATACCCATGGCTATGGGATGCGTGGATGTTTCATTTACAACAAGAAAACGTGTAAGAGTATTTTTCTTCCTATCGGAGCTTCTGGGTATGGACGTCGTAAACGCAATTTCAATGAAAATGGGAGAGTAGGCGTTCTTCGCTATTCATCAGGTCGATTTCAGCAATATCCAGAACCCGGATTGGCCCTCAGACCGTTGTTCTATGACCTGTACATGCGTCCTGGGGCTAATTATTGGCTTGATAGAGCACGTCCTGGAACAGTAACAAGTTACGGTGAGGTGGAAGCTCACGGATGGGATATCAATTATTATACATTTGATTTTAATCATCTCTCAACGTCTGATATGTATAAAGAGGAGGATGAGACAAGCGACGCTTGCTTTATTCGTTGCGTAGAAGATGCTGACACCCAATGAAGATGAGTTGCAAACACTTCTTTCTTTTGGCGTGTTTCCTTGCTACAGGAGTCGATATGGCGAGTGGGCAGGAGTTATACTGCCCTGCTGTTCCTGATACGTTGTGCACCTCTTATGCCCGCGCTGCATACCAGCTGATACATTTTTGGGACAAAATGGATTTTAGCGATACTTTGCGCAGCCGCAATTCCGTCCTCATGGAGCAGAACTTTGTCTATTTTCTTTCTCTTTTCCCCCATGTTCAGGTCGAAGAGCGCAATATGGCTGTAAAGAATTTGATGCAGCGTGCTAAAGCTGACAAGACCGCTTACCTGCTATTAGTACGGTTGGTCGATAAATATCTCTACACTTTTGACTCGCCTATACAGGACGAAGAGTACTTTATTCCTTTTGGGGAAGAAATCGTCGGTACCTCCCTACTGGACGAAACCGAAAAGTCGCGTTTTGGTTTTCTGCTTTCCGCTGCCTTGAAGAATCGTCCTGGTAAAATGGCAGCCGATTTTACTTATCTTACACCCAACGGCGAACTGCAAACCTTATATACCATCCCTGCTACCTATAGGTTACTGTTACTGTTTTACGATCCCGATTGTTTACATTGTTGGGAAATCATCACCGCTTTACGTAACGCTTCTCGTTTGCAACAGCAGATGAAAAGTGGGCAACTTACCGTACTTGCTATCTGCGTGGGAGAAGATCGGAACTCGTGGAATTTTTCACTGAAAGACCTGCCCACCTGGTGGCTTACAGGCTTCGATATTGGTTGTATACGCCAGGAGGAACGCTACTTGTTGCCTGATATGCCGATGATGTATTTACTTGATGAAGAGAAACGAGTGGTGAAGAAAGGAGTATCGTTGCATCATCTGTTGTTGGAATTTCAAGAGTAGTGCTATGGTAAATCAATTGAAGTATGCAGAAAAGGGCACTATAAGTGCCCTTTTCATAATCATTCTATACCATTTAGAACATAAATCCTAAAGAAATCATTAGGTTTCTATTTTTCGTACCTACATCTGATGTTTCTGTTAGACCGAAATCGTAACCAATGGAAACTTGGTATTTCTTGCTGAACTCCATACCGGCTTTTAATCCCAGCCCAAGGTCGAAACGTTTGAAACCGTCATCTCCGAAGATATTTTCAGATGAAGTACCAACTGTGGATTCAAGTTCATTCTTAATTTCACCTGTCGTTTTTAGTTTGCCGAATAATCCAATACCGATATAAGGACCTGCATTGGCGAATAATGTGAAGTTATCACTTACTGCGTACTTATAACCAATATGTATGGGAATTTCCAGATAGCAAGGATTCAGTTTAATGCTACCTAAAGAACCACCATCTACTTTGGCACCTTTTAAAGAAAGTAGAGCCCCGAAATCCAGATAAGCTCCTTCTGTAACTTGTGGTAATCCTAATTCTGCTTTAACGCCAGCGTGAAAGCCAACCCGACTATCAAAACCACTAACTTTGATATTGCTTACATTCATACCTGCCGTGACACCCCATCTGAGGTTATCTTGTGCGTTGATACTCCCTAAACCTATCGCCAATATGGCGACTAATGCTAGAATCTTTTTCATGTCTGTTAAGTTATTGTATTGATATTTAAAAACTATCGGATGCAAATATATACATATATTTGTATTTCTTTGGAAAAACGAACAAAAATGTAGGGTAATCACTTCTTTTTATAGTAGGATAGTACTAGTATTGCGGAAATATATACTAAATATTTAATTCTCAATATAGAAATAGTTTCAAATGAAACCACTACCTTTGTGCCGTATTTACCAATATATGAATAATATGACTTATCATCATTTATCTGTCCTCGTACATCGACGGGCAGAGAAGTATGGCGACAAGGTGGCTCTGAAATACAGGGATTACGAAACGTCGCAGTGGATACCCATTACTTGGAATCAATTCTCACAGACAGTTCGACAAGTTGCGAATGCACTCGTAGAGTTAGGAGTGCAGGAGGAAGAAAACATAGGAATCTTTTCTCAGAATAAACCGGAATGTCTTTATGTAGATTTCGGGGCATTTGCTAATCGTGCGGTGACCATACCTCTGTATGCTACCAGTTCACCGGCACAAGCGCAGTACATTATCAATGATGCTCAGATACGTTATATCTTTGTAGGCGAGCAATTCCAGTATGATGCAGCTTTCAGTGTATTTGGCTTTTGCCAATCATTACAGCAATTGATCATTTTCGACCGTGCTGTAGTACGCGACCCTCGTGACATGACTTCTATTTATTTTGACGAATTCCTGGAAACAGGAAAAGGTTTGCCGAACAACGATATAGTGGAAGAACGTACTTCCCGTGCATCGGATGATGACCTTGCCAATATTCTTTATACATCCGGTACAACTGGTGAACCGAAGGGGGTGATGTTGCATCATTCAAACTATATGGAGGCCTTCCGTATCCATGATATCCGTCTGGTAGATATGAGTGACCAAGATGTGTCCATGAACTTCCTTCCTTTGACACATGTCTTTGAGAAAGCATGGACATATCTTTGTATCCATAAAGGTGTGCAGATTTGCATCAACCTCCGTCCGGTAGATATCCAGACTACCATTAAAGAAATCCGTCCGACATTGATGTGCAGTGTTCCCCGCTTCTGGGAAAAAGTATATGCCGGTGTGCAGGAGAAGATTGCTCAGGAAACAGGGTTGAAGAAAGCTATGATGCTGGATGCCATCAAGGTGGGTAAGATACACAACATCGATTATCTGCGTAAAGGTAAAACTCCGCCGTTGATGAATCAACTGAAATATAAATTCTACGAAAAGACGGTTTATGCTTTACTGAAAAAGACGATTGGTATTGAGAACGGTAACTTTTTCCCTACTGCTGGAGCTGCCGTACCTGATGAAATCTGTGAATTTGTTCATTCGGTAGGTATCAATATGTTGGTTGGCTATGGTCTGACCGAATCGACTGCTACTGTTTCTTGTTTCCTTAACCAGGGTTATGAAATTGGCTCCGTAGGCACCGTGATGCCTGATGTAGAAGTGAAGATCGGTGACGAGAATGAAATACTTCTGCGTGGAAAGACTATCACGAAAGGCTATTATAAGAAGGCGGAGGCTACTGCCGCTGCTATTGATAAAGATGGTTGGTTCCATACCGGTGATGCCGGCTATCTGAAGGGTGATCAACTTTATCTGACTGAGCGTATCAAGGACTTGTTCAAGACTTCCAATGGTAAGTATGTCAGTCCGCAAGCTTTAGAAACGAAACTGGCTATTGATCGTTATATCGATCAGATTGCCATTATTGCCGACCAGCGTAAATTTGTGTCTGCCCTTATTGTACCGGTCTATGGTTTTGTGAAAGATTATGCCAAGGAAAAAGGCATTGAATATAAGAATATGGAAGAACTGCTGCAACATCCTAAGATTCTCGGTTTGTTCCGTGCTCGCATAGATACCTTGCAGCAACAGTTTGCCCACTATGAGCAAGTGAAACGTTTCACACTTTTGCCCGAACCTTTCAGTATGGAACGTGGCGAACTGACTAATACTTTGAAGTTGAAGCGTCCTATAGTTGCAAAGAATTACAAGGAAGTGATAGACAAGATGTACGAAGAATAAAGATATAATAAACCTATCTATTGAAAATAAAAAGCTCCCGGTTAAGAGTCAGAACTTTTAATCGGGAGTTTTTTATATATCCGTGTGCCTAAAAAGTGCACGTATATTACCGGTTTATCCCCTCTTGATGGCCCTGTACCGCATATATTTGCATCCTCCTTTATATATTTATGTAAGATGTATAACTTATCTATTACTACAGGAAAAATAGCGGATGGCTTTTCCGCGTTGTTAATGCTTTGTTGCATACTCATGGTACAGTCGTGCACTGTTCCCGTACAAACTACAGCTTCTTTGTCGTCTGACAATGGAGACGGTACTTATACCAATCCGGTGATTAATGCCGATTATCCCGACCCTGACATTATACGGGTAGGTGAAGACTTTTATATGGTCAGTTCCTCATTCGTTGCTATGCCGGGTATTCCTATCTGTCATTCTAAAGACCTTATAAATTGGCGTATCATAGGGCATGCCTACGACAGCATCACTTTCCGTCCTCAATATAGGATGGAGAATGAGCAGACCGCGTATAGTCGTTTGTGTTGGGCTCCTTCCATTAAATATCATGACGGCACCTATTATATAGGAGTTAATATTGCCGATGATGGTTTTGTAATGTTTAAGAGTAATAAACCGGAAGGGCCGTATTCAATGCATAAGTTTGACAAGCGTTTGTATGATCCGGGATTTTTCATTGATGATGATGGTAAGAAATATGTCACACATGGAAAGACGAAAATATACCTGACACGTTTGAAAGATGATGGAACCGGTGTACTGGATCCTAACGATGAGGGTACCCTGATTATAACAGCTCCCAAGGGATATGAATATCTTTTTGAAGGATGTCACACTTATAAAAGGAATGGCTGGTATTATATATTTAATCCGGCATTGGGATACAATGGGGTACAGATGATTAGCCGCTCCCGTAATCTTTACGGTCCGTATGAAACAAAGGTCCTTATTGATGATGATATCAACTATGCTGATGCCGGTGTACATCAGGGCGGATATGTGGAGACACTTGAAGGCGAGTCATGGGCCTATACTTTCCAGGACAGGGATTATATGGGTAGGTGTGTGATGCTGTATCCGATGAAATGGGAAGAGGATTGGCCGGTGGTAGGCCCGGAAGGTAAACCGGGAAAAGGAGTGGTAACTTATAGAAAACCGGCAGTCAAGGCCAAGCAAGAGATTACATTTCCCCAACATTCGGATGATTTCAGTTCTTCGAAACTGGCTTATGTATGGGAATTCAATCATGTACCCCGGAAAGATAAATGGAGCCTGACGGATCGTCCCGGTTATTTTAGGATTTATGCGCAGTATGCAAAGGGATTTGAATGGGCGCGTAATTCTCTGACACAGAAAGTGTCTGGGCCTTATAGTACCGGAACTGTTTCATTAGATTTGACCGGACTCCGTGAAGGGGATTTTGCCGGAAATGGCATAATGGGGAGAGTCATGTACCAACTGGGAGTACGGAAGAAGGCGGATGGCTTTTGGCTTGAAATGAGGCAGGGAGGAAGAGAAGGAGAGACTGTTGTCGATAGTCTTCCTGTCAAAACTGATAAGATATACCTGCGCACTGAAGTGACAAAGCAAGGATCTTTACTGTTTTATTATAGTCTGGATAATCTTGAATATAACCGTTTGGGTCCGGAAGGAGTTTCTAACTTCTGGGGATTTCTGGGTATCCGTCATGCTTTATGTTGTTATAACTTGAATAAAGGTGCTACTGGCGGCTATGCCGATTTTGATTATTTTGAATTAGAAAGTAATCGCAGGGGAAATCACTACGATGCATTTACCGAGATAGACTTTTCTCAGTATGATGATCGTGAAGGAATGAAATTAGTACGTCCGGTAGCAAAACGCCCTATGCAGTTTATTTCCGGAGTGCGGGATGGAAACTGGCTCGTATTCAATAATATGTGCTTTAAGCAGAACCCTCAAAAAGTAACTATCGAACTTCAGGCGGAAACTCCCGGAACAGTGATTGAGATAAGGGAGGGAAGTCTCGATGGGAAGTTGATAGCCACTTGCCCGATAAATCAGAACCAGACTCAGGGAGAATGGGAGAAGCAAGCCTTTGAGGTCAGTGGAGCAGTGAAAGATAAGTCCAAAATTTATTTCCTGTTCCGTGGACAGAGTCAGGGACTTGCTATAAAGAACTTTGTCTTTTATTGATCCGGATTATTCTCCTCGTTATTAATGGAGTTTTTATATTCACTTGGAGTAACTCCCATGTGTTTTTTGAAGCATCTGCTGAAATACTTCGGATCGCTGAAACCGGTCATATAAGCTATTTGAGAGAAGTTGTATACATCACTTCTGATCAGCTGGGCGGCTCTTTTTACACGAATTTCCCTGATAAAATCTACCGGAGGCATTCCTACAATGGACTTAAGCTTCCGGTAGAAAATACTCCGGCTTAGCAGTAGCTTGTTGGCGAAATCGTCGATCACCAGATCCGGATTATCTATTTGCTCTTCCAGGAAATCCATCACTTCTTTCATGAATAACTTATCATGCGGCATCACTTCGGGTTCCGAAGGAGTCCATTCCTTAGAATTATCGGTTTCATTGTTTGCTGATAACTGCTTCATGAATATTTCCTGTAACTGCTTACGCTTGGTAAACAGAGAAGCAATACGGGCTTTGAGGTACGAAGAACTGAATGGTTTCGTAATGTAATCATCGATACCTTGTTCCAAAGCGGTGATACGGTCATCCAATGACGCTTTTGCTGATAGAAGAATGATTGGAACATAGCAGATATCTTTGTTTTCCTTGATACGTTTAATCATTTCCAATCCATCCATGACAGGCATCATTACATCACTGATTATCATATCGGGTATGACTTCCGATGCAAGTTTCAAACCTTCTTCTCCGTTTGCTGCTTCCAGGATAGTGTATTTCTTTGATAGTATATTTCTGAGCAGGCTTCTCAGCTCACGATTATCTTCTACGATTAAAATGGATAAAAAATCCTCTTCCGAGCTGTTTCCAGATTCGGCTATACCGTTCTCTACAGTTGTGGTAATATATTCTGTATTGTCCGAACTATCAGCAAGGATTAATTCGGCCTGTGCATCTTTCTCAAACACTTCACGTTCCAAAGGTAAAGTTACACTGAATTCGCTACCCGTTCCCGGTTGGCTCTTGACCTCTATATCTCCGTGATGCATATCCACCAATTCTTTGACGAGTGATAAACCTATGCCTGATGAAGGTTGCAGAATATTGTTGTTCTTGCTTAGTGTCTCAAAGCGTTTGAAAAGAGAACCTATCTTATCAGGAGCAATACCGATACCTTCATCAATAATGGAAATGCGGATATGCTGATCCGACTTCTGTACTGTAATCTTTACGGTTTTCCCAGGTAGAGTATATTTGAATGCATTGGATAACAGATTGAATACTATTTTTTCCACTTTGTCCCTGTCTATCCATATATATACTTCTTCTTGATCAGCTTTGAATGTGAAGTCTATTTGTTTCTCTTCAGCTATCAGACGGAAATTTTCTGTAATTTTCATCAGGAAAGCAATCAATTCTGTTTGTTCAACCATTACTTTCATCTTCTTATTCTGTATCTTCCGAAAATCGAGTATCTGATTGACAAGACGCAACATACGTTCCGTATTTTTATGTACAACGGTCAGGTGTTCCCGCACGGAAGGAGAAATGGTCTGGTCCTCCAGAACTTCACTGACCGGACTGGAGATAAGGGTCAATGGTGTGCGTAGCTCGTGTGAAATATCGGTAAAGAATTTCAGTTTGATATTTGATAATTGCTGTTCCATATTCACTTGGTGACGCAGTCGATAGATGTAAGAGAAGATATACAGAATTAACCCTGTGAGAAGGATGAATGCTGCAAGATATGCCAGTAAAGCCCAAGGAGTCTCCCAGAAGGTAGGAATGACCTTGATGGAAAGTGTACGGATATTGTTTACCCATACTCCGTCACTGTTTGTTGATTTCACTTGGAGACGATATTCACCTGCGGGTAGATTGATATAGCTTGCTGATTTGTTTTTATCGCTATAATTCCATTCTTTTTCAAGACCTTCCAGGCGATAGGCATAGCGTATGTCATCCGGTCTTGTGAAGTCTAATGCTGAAAATTGTACATTAATATTTCGTTCCGAAGGATGTAAGGCTATCTCTTTCAAATCATCGGTGGAGACAGTTGATTTCTTTCCGTTGACTTTCAGATCTGTAAAGACGATAGGAGGTACATAATCACTCTTCTTCATTTGTTCCGGAACAATTTCCAGAAAACCCATATCTGTGCCGAAAATCAATTGTTGCCGGGCGTTTATGGTGGGTATCGCTTCGCTAAAGTTCATCTTTTGTCTGAGAAATCCTGTACTATAGTTTTCGAATGCCTCTGTTTCCGGATTAAATTTGGATAAAGCATTTTCTGATGCTATCCACAGATTCTTTTGGGAATCTTCTATCATGGATAGGACCATATCGGATCCTAGCCCTTCCTGCTCGGTGTAATACTGAAATTCAATGTTTTCGCTAAGTAGGGTTCTGGATGTGATTTTGTTGACTCCTCCGGTGAATGTCAATATATAGATGTCTTTATGGCTATTTTTGTATATATGCATAATGTCATTTCCTGTCAGACTAAAAGGATTGTTCCTGTTTTGTATATTTCTGTAGAATTTGATTTCTTCCGGTTGCGCAAAGTCGTTTGAGAATGTAACTAAACCAAAGGTGGTTCCTACCAACAGGATACCATTTTCCGTACCTGTAATATAGCGGATATTATGACAGGTGCTGAACGGATAGTTTTGTAGCTTATTCCTGTGGTTGATAAAATACACTTTTCCCTCAGGTGTTTGTTGTAGCAGATTTAATCCACCACCGTAACATCCTACCCAGATGTTGTCATGATTATCGGAATATATGGTAAATATGTCATTGTAACTCAAACTATATAGGTCTTCAGAGTCATACACATAATTTTGTATGTTGTAATTTCCATCGGCTTTCTTTGTGAGTTGGAATAGGCCGTTCCCTTTGGTTCCTATCCAGATTGTTCCGTTCTTTCCTTCGCAGATGCTGTAAACACTGGCATTGAATGATACTTTATCTTTACCTATCTTTCCCTGTGAAGACAAGTAACCGGCCAGGCTGCCATCAGGGTGGTATATCCTGACATATTCGCTTTTGGAAGCTACCCACAATCGTTGTGAACTATCCAAAAGGAAAGCACGGATTTCGAATCCCCTGTCTATTCCTTTCAGATTATAAATTTGTGGATAGAAAGACATTTTCTTTATTCCTCTGGCGCTGGCTAGCCAGTAATTTCCTTGTCTGTCCTGATAATGGTAGCGAACAAGCGGGGCAAATAGCGATTGAGGATTGTCCGGGTCTGTATAAAAAGCTTTCAATTCTTTACTTTTCCTATCATAATAACAGAAGTTTCCATTATGGGGAATCAGCCATAAAGTACCTTGTTTATCTTCAAATATGGTGTTTTTGTTCTCTCTGCCATAATTCACGACCTCTTTTTCGGGTGTAAAGAGGTATTGCTTTTCACCTGTCGCCGGATTAAAGCGTATCACTCCGGGAGTAGTGGGGAATATCCATAGCTCTCCCTCTTTATCTTCATAAATGGAGATAGCTTCATTGGAGGATTGCATGGGAGTACGGATATCAATTAGTTGAGAAGTCTTATTTTCCGGATTGAACAGGATGACGCCATTATCAGTGGATATGGTGAGTAGCCCGTGGTTGGTTATGTCTAAAGAGCTTATTTTGTTGATAGGGTAAGGAAACTCTATAAATTTTATGCTTTCAGTTTGTTGGTTATAATAGGCTATCTTTTCAGAAGCGGAAGCAAGGTAAATTGTACCGTTGTATTCCTGAATAAACTGGAAAGGAAAATCACTGTCGATCTTTTTGTTGCCTATAATGGATATACCTTTGTCTGTCAATATCCACTCATCCTTATCGGAATCCTGGAAGATAGTGAAGATGTGCTCGCCTTTTAAAAAGCCATTGAATGTGCTATAGAGTGTAATTCCGTCTTTTTCTTTATATCTCTTTTCATCGATTCTGTAACAATAACCCTTGTCGCATGTTACCCAGGCTATGCCTTCTTTTAGGGGAAATATTTTCTGAACAAAGTTTCTTCTTTGCATATCTTTATCTACTGTTTGCAGAACATCATAGAAAATTTCAAGATGCGTGTCGAATATATAAGCCTTGCTGTCATACGTCTGGCACCAGATATCGCCATGTGCGGTTTCTGAAATAAAGGTTATCCGATTGTTGGATAGTGTATATTCTTTATGTGGCGCGGATTTGTAGTTCTTGAATGTATATCCGTCGAACTTATTGAGTCCGTTACGGGTACAGATCCAGATAAAGCCTTTCTGATCTTGTAAAACTGCTGATGCGATATCTTGGGGTAGTCCGTTCTCTGCTGTAAAATCAGTAATCTGGCAAATGGGCTGCGCCGATGAAAACATCGGTATCATTAAGTATAAGAAGTAGATAATCAGTCGTCTCATAGTACTGTTTTGAATAGTGCAGAACAAATGTATAGAAAAAAGGGAATAAATGAAAAGTATAGGATTTGTTTGACCGAAAAAAACGATATTTCGCCCGAATAGTCCACCTCCTTTTTGTCCCATTTTGAAAAAGTACACTCTTGTTACCTGATTTTATTCCGTTGCTATGACACAGGTTGGCTACTTTTGCGGAGTGAATCATTTTAATCATTAACTATTAAAAACACATTACTTATGAATTTTGAAAGACTTGTTCAAAGGACAGCTGCTACTCTCTTGATGAGTATGATCTGCCTTATCTCTCTTGCACAGAGTCGTACTGTTTCAGGTGTTGTGCTCGATAGCAGAGGTGATCCTGTTATTGGTGCTAATATCAGAGTAGTAAGCGACGCTTCTATCGGTACAATTACAGACCTGGATGGTAAATTCTCCCTTGCCGTGCCGGGTACAGCCAAACAATTGGAAATAAGTTTTATCGGAATGCAGACGCAAACAGTATCTATTGTTGCAGGGCAGCCGGTTCATGTGACATTGGCTGAAGATGCTGAGATTCTGGATGAAGTTGTAGTAATCGGTTATCAGACGGTAAAACGTAAAGATCTTACCGGATCGGTAGCCTCTGTTTCGGGTGAGCAAATTGCAGCTATGCCTGTTGCCAATGCAGCTCAGGCTTTGCAGGGTAAGCTGGCCGGTGTAAATGTAACAACGCAGGATGGACGTCCCGATGCTGCTGTTTCTATTCGTGTACGTGGTGGCGGTTCTATCTCACAGAGCAATGATCCGTTGGTGCTGATTGATGGAGTCAGTGGTTCGTTGAGTGATATTCCGGGCGATCAGATTGAGTCGATTGACGTTTTGAAAGATGCCTCATCAACGGCTATTTATGGTGCCCGTGGTGCTAATGGTGTAATTCTTGTTACCACAAAGGGGGCTAAAGAAGGACGTGTTGTTGTCAGCTACAATGGTTATGCGAAGTTCAATACACCGACTAAGTATATGGATGCGCTCAATCCTTATGACTACCTGGCATATAGCTGGGCAAGTGCGGCTTCGGTTGGTGGTAACAGCTATATGGAACCATTGGAGAAACTGTATGGAATAGGACGTTATACGACTACCAATCCCGGTGGTATAGAAAGCTATCGTAATGTAAAGACGGATAATATCCAGAAAAAGATTTATGGAGATTCTTTTTCTCATAATCATGACCTTTCTGTTACGGGTGGTACTGAAAAGACCAAAGTACTGTTTGGTGTTAACTACATGGATGAGGATGGTATGAAACTCGCTTCTTACTACAGACGTGCCAATGTTTCGTTGAAAGTGAACCAAAAGATTGCCAAGAATCTTGATTTGAGTCTTGATACCCGTTATACCAATATTAAAAAGATGGGTGATGAAGGTGTTACGAATGGTAGCGGGTCTATCCTGTCGTCTTCTTATCGCTTCCGTCCAATTGCAACAGAAGATATTTTGGGTGATCTATCCGCAATGAATGAAGGTATGATTGAGAACTATGCCAAACAGAGTCAGTGGGACAGATATAATCCGGTAAACCGTATCAATGATAAGTATGCACCGAATGCCCAGCAGTCATTGCGTGGTATTCTTTCGCTGAACTGGGGAATTGTGAAAGGATTAACCTATCATACTGACCTGTCTCTCAGCCAGACTTGGAATCAGAATAAGGAATGGACGGGAGCCATCATAAATAACTATCTGGATGATAATACCGGTGAGGTCCTATATGCAGGTAACGCGAATCTGGAGAAAAAGAATAGCTGGGGACTCCGTTGGACAAATACTTTGAGCTATGACTTTACTTTAGGTAAGATACATCGTTTGAATATCCTGGCCGGTCATGAAGTTTCCGATTCGGGCGGTGACGGGCTGAAAGCCTCAGGAACTTATTTCCCTGCAAACTTTACGAAAGAGAATGCATTTGCCATGATCAATCAATACGATAGTACTAAGGGAGTGGGGGATTTCTCTTCAAGTGTTTCTACGCCGAGCCGTATCCTTTCTTTCTTTGGTCGTTTGAATTATAACCTTATGGAACGCTATCTGCTGACGGTTACGTTCCGTGCGGATGGTTCATCTAAATTTGCTCCCAGTAACCGTTGGGGATATTTTCCGGCTGCCGCTTTGGGATGGCGTATGTCTGAAGAAGCATTCCTGAACGATGTGGACTGGCTGGATAACCTTAAACTTCGTGTTTCCTATGGTGAGGTAGGTAACGATGGTATAAATTCCAGTTTGTGGTCACAGAATTGGGAGGCTACCAGTGACAAGAGATACCAGGGAGCCGTGAATGGTGCCTTCTTGCCTTCTTATTCACTTGGTGCAGATATGGCGAACAAGGACCTGAAGTGGGAAACTACGATTACCCGTAACATCGGTGTTGATTTCGGTTTCTTTAATAGCCGCTTGACAGGTACGATTGATGCCTATTGGAATACCACCAAGGACTTGTTGATGAAAACGGCTATTCCGGGTATCACAGGTTTCACTTCAACCTACGCCAATGTAGGCCAGACCAGCAACAAAGGTATTGAAATTGCTCTTCAGGGTGTACTCGTGAAAACGAGGGACTGGAATGTAACGGCTGGTTTTAATATTAACTTCAATCGCGGTAAAGTGGACAAACTGGCTGATAATGTCACTGGACTTTATGGTACGGAATGGGCTACTTCATCTACTTTCCCGAAATCAGATTATGTCTTGAAAGAAGGGCGCCCTGTAGGCTTGGTACGTGGCTTGACTGCTGATGGCTTCTATACTACCGACGATTTCACTTATGAAAATGGGGTGTATACTCTAAAAGAAGGAGTTGCGGATGTTTCTTCTGCTGTATTCCCTAACTATCATTTACACAATGGTATGAACGAACGCCCTGCAGGACAGTTGGCTTACCCGGGTATGGCAAAGTTCAAAGACCTGAACGATGACGGTATTATCAATGATGATGACGTGGACGTTATCGGCGATATGACACCTGTCCATACCGGTGGTTTTAATATTAATGCTACTTATAAGAACTTTGATTTAGGTTTGTATTTTAACTGGAGCTATGGTAATGAAATTTATAATGTAAATAAGTTGGCAGCACTTTATGGTTATAAAGAAGGTGCCGTTTACGAGAATAAGCTCTCTATAGTAAAGGACTGCTATAAAATCTATGATGTAGTGAATGGCGAATTGGTTGCATTGACCACTCCTGAACAGCTGAATGCTGCCAATGCGAATGCTAAGTTACCACTGGCATACAGTGAGAATGGCTATGTGTCTACATTGGGTATTGAAGACGGCTCTTATCTGCGTTTGAATACACTGACTTTGGGGTATACTTTACCGAAGAGTATGCTTCAGAAGGCGGGTATCAGTAATCTGCGTGTTTACGGAAGTATCTATAATGTCTTTACAATTACAGGATATTCCGGAATTGATGCTGAGGTAAGTACGTCTACTTCTACAAAGACCTATCCTCAATTAGGTATGGACTGGGGTACTTATCCGCGTGCCCGTTCCTTCGTACTGGGTGTAAATCTTAGCTTCTAACCATTTAAATAAAAGATGAAATTATGAATAAGTATATAAAAATGGCATTTGCGTCAGCCTGTTGCGTCTTGTTTGCACAGTGCAGTGACTTTCTGGAAACTTCTTCTCCTTCTAATACAGATGACGAGTTTGTAACTTCCAGTCCCGCAGAAACTCTGAAGACTTTGTCAAGAGCTTATGCACTTTATCGTGAATCGTGTAATGGGGCATACGATTGGAACGACCATTACCGTTCGGATATCGAATATTTCCCCGAGAATAATACTTCCAATAATATCAATGCAAAGCTGGTTCCCGAACAGATTCCTTGTGATCACATGAAAGGTAGCTTCAATGCTCTGTACAATGTGATTTCCTATGCCGGAAAGACCGCTGACCTGATTGCTGCCAAAACAGCTTATCAGGATGATATCGCAGCAGGCAGGACTTCTGACTGGACACATCTGAAAGGTGAAGCCGAAGCATTACGTGCATTATGTTACTTTGACTTGATTAAACATTGTGGTGATGTACCGTATGGCTATGAGAATAATTATGTAGATGATTACGGGCTGGCTTCACGTTTTGATATTTATGATGCATTGATTGAAAAATTGAAAGCAGCGGAACCGTATATGTATAAAGTAGGTGAAGGCGGTTTGAACGGTGAGCGTATTACGCGGACATTTGTTGATGGATTGATTGGCAAAATGGCTCTTTATGCCGGAGGCTATCAAACAATCCGTACTGATATGCCTGAACTTTATGGAAGTGTACAGTTCGAAACTCTCAGCACGGATGCTAAACGTAAATGCGCTTATGCCCGTCGTTCCGATTACAAGAACTATTACACTATAGCTGAAGACTATTTACAGAAAGCTCTTTCAACCAATGCAGGAACTACCAAACTGGTTACTACGGATGAGCGTAGCTATGCGAACAATCCTTTCCAACGCCATTTTCAATACGGAATGGATCTTCTGATGAGTCCTGAAGCTATCTTTGAAATAGGTTGTGTACAAAATCAAGCTACAAGCCGTATGTATTGCTATGATTTTGGTCGTGGCTCTAACGGTGGTAACAATACTGCCCCGAATAAGGTATTTGCCGGTATACGTATGGTGCCGAGTTTCTATTATGGTGGTTATGATAACGCTGATAAACGTCGCGATGTCAGTGCAGTGGTTACCGGGCTGGATGGTAAAGGCAATGAGTTGGCATTTACTTTTAAGGCGGGTGCTAAGGTTGATGGAGGTATTTGCTTGAATAAATGGGATATTTGCCGCCAAAATCCTTACTTTGTCGGTCCTCAGATGGGCGCGGGTTTCAATATACCGATTATGCGTGTAGCTGATGTCATCTTGATGTTAGCGGAAGTGAAAGCAGGATTGGATGCAGATACTGAAGCTATAGGCTTGGTTAATCAGATTCGTGAAAGAGCTTTTGGAGATGATTTGCATAATATTTCCGGTTTGTCCGGTGAAGCACTGAAAGAAGCTATTCTGATGGAACGTAAGTTTGAACTTTTCGGTGAAGGGCATACCAGTTACGATCTGGTTCGGAGTGGTAAATTCTCACAAAAAGCAATGGAAGTACGTAATGAGATGTCAACCCTTGCTGAAAATCTGAAGACTAAAGGTTATCATGAATTTGAGAATGGCAACATCTTACCCGCTTACATCTGGACAAAGCAGGTTGCAGGTGCCAAACTGACTTATGACTGTACGGATGAAAATGATCCTGTACTTTTCCCGGGATGGCGTGGTGTATTGGATTTTGCTCAGTTAGGATTGTCTGTAAATGGAACCAACCATAATACCGCTATCAAAGGGTTATTTGAATATATTGCTCCGGATAGTGAGACTGCGGCAGAATTAGAAGCGGAAGGATATGTGAAGACAGAGTGGGGAAGCACTCTTGCTGCCAATATTGATATATATCTGAGCAATATTCTTCCGGGCATTACATCGGAAGAGAGTGTTCCGTGTTATTACTGGCCTATTCCTTATGAAACAATCAGTCAATCCAAAGGAAAAGTGACAAATGGCTATGGACTGCCACAGCAATAATAGGTATTTGGTATAGAGCTTTGAGAAAACTGCAGGATTTCATTTCCATCGGATTTAAAATCTTGCAGTTTTTGTCGTACTATTTCCTTTGATATATTATTTTTGTAAAAATATAGAATAGAAATGATGAAAGAAAAACTTTTTTACTTACTGCCTCTCCTTGCTTTGGCAAGTTGCGGAGAGTCATCCTACAAGGATGCTTCTTTATCTCCTGAAAGGCGGGCGGAACTTCTGGTGAAGGAACTTACGCTGGAAGAGAAGGCGCATCTTATGATGGATGGTTCCCGTTCTGTGGAACGATTGGGTATTAAACCGTATAACTGGTGGAATGAGGCGCTGCATGGCGTTGCCCGGGCAGGCTTGGCTACGGTTTTTCCCCAGCCGATAGGTATGGCAGCGTCCTTTAACCCGGAAATGGTGTACGAAGTGTTCAATGCCGTGTCGGATGAGGCACGTGCGAAGAATACCTACTACGCATCTCAGGATAGCCGTGAACGCTATCAGGGTTTGACCATGTGGACTCCCACAGTGAATATCTACCGTGATCCGCGCTGGGGCAGGGGTATTGAGACCTATGGTGAAGACCCTTATCTGACAAGTCGGATGGGCGTGATGGTGGTAAAAGGTTTGCAAGGACCTGCCGATGGAAAATATGATAAACTGCATGCCTGCGCCAAGCATTTTGCCGTACATTCGGGACCGGAGTGGAATCGTCACTCTTTTAATGCGGAGAATATAAAGCCACGTGATTTGTATGAAACTTATCTGCCACCCTTCGAAGCATTGGTGAAAGAAGGAAAAGTGGAAGAAGTGATGTGCGCTTACAACCGTTTTGAAGGTGATCCTTGCTGTGGAAGTGATCGCCTGCTGATGCAGATATTGCGTGGAGAATGGGGATTCGACGGTATAGTAGTATCTGATTGCGGTGCAATAGCTGACTTCTACAACGACCGTGGTCATCACACCCATCCCGATGCAGAGTCAGCCTCTGCCGCGGCGGTGATCAGTGGAACAGACTTGGAGTGTGGTTCCAGTTATAAGGCTTTGATAGAGAGCGTGAAAAAAGGATTAATTTCAGAAGAGACCGTAGACACGTCTGTCAAGCGACTGATGAAAGCCCGTTTTGCATTGGGGGAAATGGATGAACCGGAAAAAGTATCCTGGACCAAGATACCTTTCTCCGTAGTAGCTTCTGCTGCTCATGACTCTCTGGCATTGAATATGGCCCGTGAATCCATGACATTGTTGATGAATAAGGATAACTTTCTGCCGTTGAAACGTGGCGGACTGACGGTAGCCGTTATGGGGCCGAATGCGAATGACTCAGTGATGCAATGGGGAAATTATAACGGAATGCCGGCGCACACCGTCACTATTCTTGATGGAGTGCGGAATTTGCTTGGCACTGATGATAAACTGATCTATGAGCAAGGCTGCCCATGGGTGGAAAGAACTCTGATTCAGAGTGCATTCAGCCAGTGTAAGTCAGACAAAGGTCCTGGGTTCACGGCTCGTTACTGGAATAACCTGAAGCGTGAAGGCGAACCGGTGACCACAGCACAAGTCACCACTCCTTTCCGCTTTTGTACTTCGGGGGCTACAGTGTTTGCTCCGGGAGTGAATTTGACGGATTTCTCCGCAACCTATAACAGTGCATTTATTCCTAAAGAATCAGGAGAAATTGTTCTTGAGGTTTATTGCTATGGAAGCGGAAGACTTCGTGTGAACGGAGAAGAAGTGAAAAGTTTCTCAAACAAGCACGGTGCAAGGAAATCTACTCATGCGATGAAGGTACAGGCTGGTAAATCGTATGATCTGGAACTTGATTTTGAGTATCTGAGAAGTGATGCACAGTTGAACTTTGATCTTGGATTTAAGAAAGATGTGGATATAAGGAAATCTGTTGAACGTGTGAAGGATGCAGATATCGTTATTTTTGCGAGCGGTATATCTCCCAGCCTTGAAGGGGAGGAGATGGGAGTAAATCTTCCCGGTTTCAAGAAAGGAGATCGTACGGATATTGAGTTACCTGCCGTTCAGCGTGAACTGATTGATGCTCTGCATCGTGCAGGTAAGAAGATTATTCTGGTTAACTGTTCAGGATCGCCTATCGGTTTGGAACCTGAGACTCAGAAGTGCGAAGCTATCTTGCAGGCATGGTATCCCGGTCAGCAAGGTGGTAAGGCTGTTGCCGAGGTATTGTTCGGTGATTATAATCCGGCGGGGAAATTACCGGTTACTTTCTACCGCAATGTGTCTCAGTTGCCTGACTTTGAAGATTATAACATGACCGGAAGAACTTACAGATATATGCAGGATGTGCCTTTGTTCCCATTCGGTTACGGTCTTAGTTATACCACCTTTGGCTATGGTAAAACCGTACTTGACAAGAATGAACTTACAGCCGGACAGTCTTTGAAACTTACTGTACCTGTTACAAATACGGGCAAGCGTAACGGAGAAGAAGTGGTGCAGGTTTATCTTAGAAAACAAGGAGATGCAGAAGGACCCATCAAAACCTTGCGTGCTTTCAAGCGTGTATCTATTCCGGCAGGAAAGACCGTCAATGTGGAGTTTGATCTGAAAGATAAAGAATTGGAGTGGTGGGACGATCAATCCAATACAGTAAGAGTTTGTCCGGGTAATTATGATATTATGGTGGGAGGAAGCTCTAAAGAAGAAGATTTGCAGCGAACAACGATTGCTATAAAATAATTGTTGGAAAGTGAAAAAAATCCCAATATACTTGACATCGCCTTTCTGATGTCGTATATTTGTATTCGTAAATCTATTTAAGATTCAATTTTAAATTAGCACGAACGGAGAAGCAATGCTTCTCCGTTCTTTTTTTATCCCTATGGCTTGTCATATGAAATGCCACATGTTTACTTCCCAAATGCCACAGCTTAGCAGCTTAAATGCTACACTTCAATAACCTAAATGCCACACTTCAACCGCTTTAAGCCCAGCCGTTTCACTTGCTGAGGTGTGGCGTTTCACTGATTCACCCCAGCGGAACGGACGATACATCTGAGGTAAACAGACGATGCGTTTGAGGCATACTGATCATGTGTTTGAGGCAAACAGACGGTCTGTTCCGAAAGTAAAACGGGAGGTCTATGCCTCCCGTCCGTTAATCTTCTGTAAATATGCTCTTGACAAAGAACGTCCGGTTACCTGTTACCGGACATTCGTAAAAGTATAAGTTTCTCCTGCTTGGGTAGTGACTTCATAAACGTATGATTTCTTCAGCTCAATACCTTTCAAAGGAGCTTTTTCACTAATCAAGGGGCGGCTTATGGGTTGCTTGGCAAAGAAAGGATTGGCATTACCGTTGTCAGTAGCAGATAAACTTTTTCCATCCATAGCCAACTCCTGATGCACACGTAGATGAAGATTGCCTCCGAGAGTCGATTTGATCACGGCAGATTCTATCTGCCCGTTTTTCCACTTCAATGAAATGATTTCAAAGCCTCCGCGTGCCCGAAGTCCCTTTATCTCACCGTCCTTCCATACATCTGGCAAAGCAGGTAGCAAGTGTATGGCTTCATCATGGCTTTGCATTAACATTTCGGCAATACCGGCTGTACAACCGAAGTTTCCGTCTATTTGGAAAGGAGGATGTGCATCGAAAAGATTAGGATAGGTTCCTCCTCCTTGTCCTTTCTGGACTTCGGGGGAGACCAGATTGAGTTGGTCAGTGATAAGTTTGAATGCATGATTCCCATCCAAACATCTTGCCCAGAAACAAACCTTCCATCCCATAGACCAACCGGTAGAAGGATCACCACGTTGGATTAGGGTGTTGCGTGCAGCCTCAAAGAGTACGGGTGAGGAGTATGGAGATATCTGGAATCCCGGAAAGAATCCCCATAAGTGAGAAATGTGGCGATGATGATCTTTGGGGTTATCCCAGTCCTCGAACCACTCCTGCAATTGTCCGTATTGCCCTACTTGCATAGGAGGCAATTGTTTTCTGAGTGAGAGGATCGTATCGCAGAATAGCTCATCCTTCTCTAATAGCCGTGCGGCTCTTTCTGTATTTGTGAATAGATCAAATACTAGCTGATTGTCCATGGTGATGCCTGCAAAGAGATTGGCTTTTGTTCTCCATTGTGGAGGTGAATTTTCTGGTGAATTACTTGGGGTGACTACCATATAACCTGTGTTGGGGTCTTTGACAAGGAAATCGACAAAGAATTCGGAAGCACTTTTCATGATCGGGTATGCCTGGGCCAGAAAATCTTTATCTCCCGAATACAGATAACGATCCCATAAATGATGGCATAACCAAGCGTTGCAAGTGGGCCAGGGACCGCAATATGCTTTGTCTACCGCCCCGTTCATGCGCCACAGATCGGTGTTATGATGCAACATCCATCCACGGCAACCGTACATTTCGCGAGCAGCTTCCTGACCATTCTCATAGAGTTCCTTTATCATTTGCAGGAAAGGTTCGTGCATTTCGGGCAGATTAGTTACTTCAGCCGGCCAGTAGTTCATTTCGGCGTTGATATTCGTAGTATAACGGCATTTCCATGCCGGATTTAGCTTCTGATTCCAAATGCCTTGCAGATTGGCCGGCTGCCCTCCCGGTTGTGAACTGGAGATTAGAAGATAACGTCCAAACTGGAAGTATAGGGCTACCAGGTGAGGATCATTGGCTGTGGCAAACTCTTTGACACGTATATCGGTTGGTTTGTCAGCTTGGGCGGTACGGCCTAAATCCAACGATACGCGACTATAATATTTCTGATATTCACTTATATGAGCCTGAAGTGCTTTGGTATAATTCTTCCCAGCATTCTTTAAGTATACTTTGTTGCGTTTGACAGGATCGCCGGATATGTCTTTGTAATTGATGAAATTGGTGGATATCGCCAGGTAGATTGTGGCGCTGTTTGCACGAGTTACTACCAGGGTAGAATCATTTGCAGAGGTTTTCCCTCCCTGTACGTTGAGCTTTAAATCTGTACGGAAGCGGACTGCCCCTTCTACAAACTCATTTCCTTTAGTCACTCCCTCCATAGTCATGGCGTCTTTGCCGGAAGTTGTGACATCGACATCTTGCGGACATGTTAGAGCAGTGGTGAATGTCAGTTTCCCCGGTTGTGAAGCGGTCAGCCGGATGATGACTAATTGATCTGCAAATGAAGTGAATACTTCACGTTTGTAGTCAACGCCATCCACTGTATAAGTGGTTGATGCGACGGCTTTTTCCAAATCCAGCTCCCGGCGGAAGTTTGTATAGCCTTCCTGATCCTGAAACCTTAACCGTAAACTGCCTGCTGTTTGATAAGGCATGCCAAAACCATTCTTCGAGAGAAGCCTCTCACCCGCCAATGTCTGGGCTTCAGGATATTTTCCTTCAAAGATCAACTGTCTTATTTCAGACAGATAGTTTTTAGTTTCCGGATTGTAGTTCTTGTAAGGAGCACCGGCAGAAATCGTTTCTTCGTTCAATTGGATTTCTTCATTTACCGGATTTCCATATACCATTGCTCCCAGTCTTCCATTACCTAAAGGGAGAGCTTCTTCCCAATATTCAGCCGGGCTGTCGTACCATAAGACCGGCGCTTGCTGGGCTTTTAAGTCTGTACTTGCTATGATTGCCATACAGACTAATGAGAGTTTTAAGAAACGGTGTGCCATATTATAGATTTTTTTTGAGTGGTCTATTTGTTTTTCTTCTATTATTTCCTGACAATTTGTGTAGAATCACAATGAATGATTGACAGGTTTTCTATTGCTTCTAAATCCACTACCGGCTGACCGGCTATCGGTTGCTTTGTCCGCACGTCATTCAGGAATATATCCTTGCATTGTCGGATGTTGAGTGAAGGGCCTTCTTCTACGGTGAAACTTACGTTGTTAAAACGGATATCGGTGGCTGTTTCTGCTTGAAATCCTTTTCCGGCTACTATGTTCATGTTGGAGAAAGACAGTTCCGATATAGGCATTTCCTCAATACCTTTTATATAGCCTATCCGCCTGATATCATTTCCCGTAACATTACTTAAATGGATATTCCGGAAAATAGGAGTACGTTCGCTTACCGGTTCCACTTTCGATAAACGGTCATAAAATAAATCGAAAATAAAGGCATCTCCTTGTATATTCTTCATTACGATATTGTCTACCCGTATATCTTCTACTACACCACCGCGTCCGCGGGATGCTTTTAACCTGATACCGGCATTCGTTCCATCAAACACACAATTGGATATAGCTATCCTTTTTACACCGCCCGACATTTCGCTGCCGATGACCACTCCACCGTGACCGGAAAGCATGATACAATTGGTGATTGTGATGTTTTCGCATGCTTTCCCATATTTACGCCCGTCGGCATCACGTCCGGACTTGATGGTAATACAATCGTCTCCAACACTGATAAAACAGTCGGAGATACGTACATTCCGGCAGGAACTCGGATTGATACCGTCCGTATTCGGCCCTTTAGGATTGCTTGACGGGTTATTGATGGTTACTCCATGTATTGTAACGTTATCACAGAAGGCCGGATTGACAGTCCAGAAAGGAGAGTTGATGATCTTCACATTTTCAATAAGGATATTCGTACATTCGTAGAACTGAATAAAAGGCGGACGGAACATTTTACGTTCCAGAGAAGGCTTATAGTAATCGGATATTTCCAGGTCCTTATTGGCATCCACCCACATTTGCTGTAACTTATCCAGAGAAGGTAGCTTGCCACCGTTCTCTTTTATCACCTTACGTGTCTCAAATTCCCATAACCACCATTTCAGTCCGTTCCCATCCAGCGTTCCGCGTCCGGTAATGGTCAGATTATCTGCCGAATGAGCGTAAATCAGTGGGGATAAGGTTTGCATAACGGTTCCTTCCCAACGTGCGGTTACAAAAGGCAGATAATCCTCGAACCTGTCTGAGAAGCGCACAATGGCACCTGATTCCAGATGCAATGTAATATTACTTTTCATGTGGATAGTAGCAGTCAGATAAGTCCCGGCAGGGAAATAGATGGTTCCACCTCCTTCCGAAGCTGCTTTTTCAATAGTCTGGTTAATCAGTTTCGTACATGGCTTGATGCCTTTGGCATCAGCCCCCAATTGTTTCATGTCGAACGTGCGGGACGTGGCTACCACAGCCATCATTACTCCCATAATAAAGATGAATAAACGTTTCATGGTCTGTCTTATACTCTTTTAGATATGTGATACAAATTAGAATACGGGGCAAATGTACGTAATCACAGTGCGGGGAGGGTGGACTTTTTGTGTAATAAAGAGTATTTATAAATAGAACCGGTAGAAATTATAAAAAAAGAAAGGGTTACATGACAATGCAACCCTTCCCTGTTTTACTGCTCAGATATATTAATATCCGAAGATATCTTCCTGTTTCAGTTCAATTACCGGACCTACTTTTTTCAAAGCATTTATATCCAGCTCTTTTTTGTCACCAAGGATACAATATGTATAGGTGCGTCCCTTGATCCATTTATTCTGGTAGTCGATAACATCCTGTAACGTCATGTTCTGCACATCGTTATACAGCTTGATACGACTATCTACGTTCTGTCCCAGATATTGAGCGCTGATATAATCCCAGATAACATCCATCTTGATGGTACGGTCGGTACGCATACGGGCAATCATGCCGTCTTTGGCAAGTTTGAAGGCAGCTTCCGATTCAGGCATATTGTTGATGATGTCATTGAATGTATTGATGGCGTCTATCATCTTGTCATTCTGCGTAGCAATCTGTGTGCGTAGCATATAAGGATCTGTCAAATAGCTTGGCTTCAACATACCGGCCCATGCCGAGTAAGCCAAACCGCGGCTTTCGCGCATTTCCTGGAATACGATGGAATTCATGCCGCCACCGAAGTATTCGTTGTATAGTTGACGACCGGATTCAGCAGCAGGATCAAATTTCTCTCCTTTGTTGGAGATTTGCGACATATAGATTTGTTTGGCATCATACGGAGCAATGAAAATCTTCGTTTCGGGTGTCAATAGTGCTTCAAAGTTATTTCCTTCAGGAATTTCTTTCAAAGCCTCCGGTGCCTGATGCTCTTTATTAATGATGGCAAGCAGGTCATCCTGATTGCTTGGCCCATAGTAAAGAATACGGTGCTTGAAGCTGCTCAACTGTTTGATACGGTCCACAAGTTGTTGCGGATCCATAGAGATCAGTTCAGCTTCGGTCAGCAGATTGGTTGCCGGAGATTTCGGACCATAAGTAGCATAAGACACCAGGCGCGAGAAGTTTTGCATCTGATTCAGCTTAGCGTCTTTGCGGGATTTCAGAATATCGTTAGCCATATTTGCATAAGCCTCTTTATTTACCTGGGCATTTGCCAACAGTTTTTCGAAGAGAGCCATGGCAGCAGGCATATTTTCGTTGAGGCCGGAGAGTACAACATAAGTACGTTTGCTACCCGGAGATACAAAGAATGAGCACGCAAGACGATAGAATTCGCTCTTAACCTCTTCCGGAGTCATGTCGGCTGTACCGAGGTATTCCAGATATTGGGCAGCGGTACCGAGTGCCTTGTCATTGTTGTTACCCATATCAAAGAGGTAAATCAACTGGAAAATATCATTCGTTGTATTTTGTTTGTAAAGTACAGGAATATCCGATTTTGCTTTCAGTTGGGTAAGATCTTTGGAATAGTCCAGGAATACCGGTTCGATAGGAGTCACTACGCTTGCCTGTATTTCTTTCAGGAAGGTACTGGCGGTGTCGCGATTCATCACGATAGGAGTGATTTCGGGTTTTGGCATCTTCTTTTCATTCGGGTCTTTACCTTGTCTTTTGTAGATAACGGCATAGTTATCATCTTTCAGATATTTATTGGCAAAGGCTACGATATCATTCTTGGTCAGTTTGGACATACGGTTGAGGGCGGTAACTTCGTCTGCCCAGTCACTACCGTTTACGAATGACTGTACAAACATGTCGGCACGCGCATCATTGTTTTCCAACTGCTGCATCTGATACAGTTTGAAGTTGTTGATATTGGCTTCCAGCATCTTTTCGTCGAAGTCGCCGTCGCGGAGTTTCTTCAGTTCACCCAGCATGAGGTCTTTTACTTCGTCCAGAGTCTGTCCTTGTTTAGGGCGTCCCTGCATCAACAGTGCGCTGTAATCGCTCATGGTCAGAGGATAGCAATATGAACTTAACGTCTTCTGTTGTTGTGTAAGGTCAAGGTCGAACAGGCCGGCTTGTCCGTTATAAAGTATCTGGGAAACCACTTGTAATGTTTCCACATCTTTGTCGGCCGCTCCGGGGAAGCGCCATGCAAGGGCAACGCTTTCGGCATCCGGGCCGATTACTTCACGTACAACAGGTGCTGTAATCGGGGTTTCTTTCGGCAGATCCAGTTTCGGCAGATCAGTGTTTGGTTTCAAACCACCAAAATATTTGTCAATGGTTGCAATCATCTGATCGGGATCAAAATCACCGGAAAGACAGATAGCCATGTTGTTGGGCACATACCATTTCTTATAATATTCTTTGATGTTGGTGATTGAAGGATTCTTCAGGTCTTCCTGAGTACCAAGTACGGTTTGTGTTCCATAAGGATGGTGTGGGAAAAGAGAAGAAAGTACTGCTTCGTAAACTTTGCGCGGGTCGCGGGTCAGCGACATATTCTTTTCTTCGTAAACCGTTTCCAACTCAGTATGGAAACCGCGGATCACGCAATTTTCAAAACGTTCTGCCTGAATTTTTGCCCAGTTGTCAATCTGATTGCTGGGGATATCTTCCGTGTAGCAAGTAACGTCGAAACTGGTGTAGGCATTTGTTCCGTTGGCACCGATGGCAGCCATGAGTTTGTCATATTCATTGGGGATGGCATATTTGGAAGCCTCGTAGGAGATGCTGTCAATTTTTGCATAAATAGCTTTACGTTCAAGGCTGTCTGTTGTCTTGCGATAAACTTCGAATTGTTCTTCGATCTGGTCCAGCAAAGGCTTTTCAATCTCATAGTTCTGAGTACCGAAGTTTGTGGTACCTTTAAACATCAGGTGCTCGAAATAGTGAGCCAATCCGGTAGTTTCTGCGGGGTCGTTTTTACCACCTACACGTACTGCAATGTACGTTTGTATGCGCGGAGTTTCCTTGTTTACAGTCATGTAGACTTTCAAACCGTTGTCCAGAGTGTAGATACGCGCTTTCAGCGGATCATTGGGTACTGTTTCGTAGCTGTACTTCGAAGTACAACTTCCTAAGCTTATCGCTACCAGTAGGATAAACGTTAAACCAATTTGTCGGAATAGTTTGTTCATAAGCTGACTTATTAGATTGATAACTGCAAAAATATGCGTTTTTTTCATACCTTTGCACTCAAAATGAAAGTATTTTCATAATTAGAGACTAATTTCAATCGTAAATAGTTAAATCGTAAATAGTTAAATCGTAAATAGAACTTATGATTACCATAGAACAACTGAAAAGCATTAAAGAGCGCACCGAGGCACTCTACCGCTATCTGGACATCGAAGGAAAGAAGATTCAGGTAGAAGAAGAACAGTTGCGCACGCAGGCTCCGGGCTTTTGGGATGACCAGAAGACTGCTGAGGCACAAATGAAGAAAGTGAAAGGTTTGCAACAGTGGATAGCCGGTTATAATGAAATAAAGACATTATCGGATGAATTGCAATTGGCCTTTGACTTCTATAAGGACGAGCTTGTAACCGAGGAAGAGATAGATGAAGCTTATGCCAAAGCTTCCGTTGCCATTGATGAGCTTGAACTGAAAAATATGCTTCGTGATGAAGCTGACCAGATGGACTGTGTGTTGAAAATCAACTCCGGTGCGGGTGGCACGGAAAGCCAGGACTGGGCAAGTATGCTGATGCGTATGTATTTGCGTTATGCCGAAACCAATGGCTACAAGGCTGTCATTTCTAACTTGCAGGAAGGTGATGAAGCCGGTATTAAAACCTGCACTATTGAGATTTCAGGTGATTATGCTTATGGATATCTGAAAGGCGAGAACGGTGTACATCGTCTGGTTCGTGTATCTCCTTACAATGCGCAAGGCAAGCGTATGACTTCTTTTGCTTCTGTTTTTGTAACTCCGCTGGTTGATGATACTATTGAGGTGAACATCAATGTTGCCAATATCTCCTGGGATACTTTCCGTTCCAGTGGTGCCGGTGGTCAGAATGTGAACAAGGTAGAATCCGGAGTTCGTCTGCGTTATCAGTTCAAGGACCCGTATACGGGCGAGGAAGAAGAAATCCTGATTGAAAATACGGAAACTCGCGACCAACCCAAGAATCGCGAGAATGCAATGCGCCAGTTACGTTCCATTCTGTATGATAAGGAACTTCAGCACCGCATGGCCGAACAAGCCAAGGTGGAAGCTGGGAAGAAGAAGATCGAATGGGGTTCGCAGATACGAAGCTATGTATTCGATGATCGCCGTGTAAAAGACCACCGTACTAACTTCCAGACTTCGGATGTCAATGGAGTGATGGATGGTAAGATAGATGGTTTCATTAAGGCGTATCTGATGGAGTTTGCTGGACAAGAGGATTAACTTTTGGCTATATTTGAAAATAGGATTCAAGTATACTTGAATCCTATAGTTTTCTTTTCTATTTTATACAAAATAAAGGTTGATGCTGACCAAGAATTATTTCGACAAGTCTCTGATTTTTATATTCCTGAACGATACCTCATCTTGATGATCTTGAAGCAGAATATGCCCCTTTTCTACAGTGCCAAATAAAGGTTTTGCATCTTTAAATTTGCTTAGTCCCACAGCATCTCTATAAGTCTGGCTATTGCGGTCATATGTTACCACCTTTTTTCCATTGAGGTAATGAGTTACTTTCGAACCTTTTACCACGATCCGGGCACTATTCCATTCTCCTGTAGCCTTCATCTCTTTTTTTCCGGTAGGTAAGATATCGTACAATGCTGCTGTTTTACGATTCCCATCTCTTCCGGCTTTGGCATCAGGATGGAAGTCATCGTCCAAGACTTGGTATTCATTGCCTAACCAACCACCTTGCTCATATTTTCTAAAGAGGTATTTTAGACCACTGTTAGCGGCTTTAGTAAGACGAAATTCAAAGTAGAGGTCAAATTCACTGAATTCTTTTTGAGTGATAATATCTCGACCATGTTGAGGACCACCTTTATTGACAGTTAGTATACCGTCTTCTATTGTCCAACCTTTTTCAGGACCAGTTGTTTTACCTACAGAAGTCCAGCCATCCAGATTTTTACCATTAAAGAGGAGTTGCCAACCTTGTTTTTCTTCTTTCTTACTCAAAGTATTTATGGAGACTTGGGCTGAAGCTATTGTGGTACATAAAATTAAGCAACTAACTATTGATAGTATCTTTTTCATTTTAAATGGGTATATGATAAATAATTATTTTAATTCTTTGATTTTTATATTCTTAAACCAAACCTCATCTCCATGATCCTGAAGAAGTATATTACCCTCCTCAGCATTGCCAAAATTGGGCCAGTCTTTATATTTGCTATAGCTGACTAAAGCATTCCACATTTGGTTATTACGTGTATATTCAACTATTTTTACACCATTCATCCAGTGTTGTACTTTATAATTTTCAGCTACAATCATTGCAGTATTAAATTCATTTTTCTTAAAAGGTTTGCTCTGCAGAGCAGGGATCAGATCATATAAAGAACCTATAGTACGATTGCCGTTGGTACCCAATTTAGCATCCGGATGTTTCTCATCATCCAATATCTGATATTCACAACCGATCGCTGAACCTTCCCCTTTATTAAGATCGGGATTAACAAAATACTTAATGCCGCTATTAGCACCCTCTGTAATTTTGAAATCCACTTTAAGGATAAAATTCCTGTATTTGCGTGTAGTAACAATATCGCCACCATTAGTGGACTCTCCTCCGTCACTTTTTTGTACCTTCAATAAACCGTCTTCTATTGTCCACCCATTATTAGGAAACTCAGAAAGACGGGCACCTCTCCAGCCTTCTGTCGTTTTACCATCCCATAGCAGTTTCCACCCTTCGTCTATTTCTTGGGTTGATAATGTGTTAGGAGTTGTACTGATTTCCGGTTCCAGATTGATTTCGGTAACCTGTTTTGTCTGCTCAGTTTTGTTCTGTACGCAAGCTGTTGTGACTGTGCACATAACAAATGCATAAATGATATATTTTCTCATGATATAAGTTAAGTAATAATGTATTTAGAGTTTATAAAATTCTTCCCATTCTTTACGCGGAGGTATTCCTGCCAGCATCGCATTTGCAAATTCATTATTCGTAATCTGTTTCGTACGTGGGTCAAAAAATAATTGCGTATTCATACGTTGGGCTATAACACCTAATGAGAATACTTGGCTCAATGTACCATGTATTTCGAAAGGTGAGCGCGTTTTCTCAACCCCGTTACATGCCAACAGAAAGTTCTCAAAATGATTAGATGGACTCTTGGGTATCTCCGGCAGACTCGATGCCATTGCTTTAGCCCTTTCTTCTGGAATAATAGAAAGTGTACTTCCATGAGTTCCCCCTTTGAAAGTAAGGTCTTTGGTGTAGATTATTTTGCCAGGATTGAGTTTTGATTGTGGCGTATCTCCTTGATTAGTGGGAGGAATGTTAGGATCTAGCCCTGATACTCCATATCCGGCAGGAATAGGAGGTAGATTGTCCAAACCATCGTACCATGTAATATCAACAGGTGGCATACCTTTACGTTGTGGGAATCGGAATAGGATAGTAGATGAATAGGGGAAGAAGTAATCATTGTGTCCATTCTCCTTCAGCATTGTTACTTCATACGGTAGGCCTAATTCGAGAAATTCGTGTACGGTATCCAGAATATGAGCTCCCCAATCTCCGAGAGCTCCCATACCGAAGTCATACCAACAACGCCATTCTCCGTGATGGTATTTTTTGTTGTATTCATGATAAGGTACGGCTGATAACCATGTCATCCAGTCCAATCCGTTAGGAATGGCTTCTTGTTCTGGCAATTTATAGATATTAGTATCCCATTTGTGCCATCTACGTGAGTTATTCATGTGTGCCGTTACAGCTGTCACATCTTTTATAATACCAGCTTCTACCCAGGTCTTGAATTGAAAATAATTTGCTTCCGAATGTCCCTGATTTCCTACTTGTGTAACGATATTGGGGTGCTTTCTAGCAGCCTGCATCATTAAATCTGCTTCATGAAAAGTACGGGCCATGGGTTTTTCAACATACACATGTTTATTGTTTGCTATGGCTAGCATGGAAATGGGAAAGTGTGAATGATCGGGAGTGCATATCACCACTGCGTCAAACTCTTTCCCTGCTTTGTCAAACATTTGTCGAAAATCTTTAAATTGTTTGGCTTTAGGAAACATACCCAGTGCTTTCTGTGTGTGGCGTGCTCCCAGATCAACATCACATAAAGCAACTACATTGATCATTTCTGTTTTTGCAAAATCCTGAATGACTTGTTCGCCCCGATGCCCAATTCCGACAAAAGCAATATTTACTTTCTTGTTTGAGCCTAATATTTGTCTGTAGCTTTTAGCATTCAACATTTCGCCTGCTCCTACAGCCAATCCGGCAGAGGTAAGTGCCATAGTCTTTAAAAAACTTCTACGTGAAACCATATTGTTATCTTTTTAGTTAGTATTGTAAAGTCATATAATATTTAGTTGGAACGTTTCTTTATCAAGAACTTCACACTCCAAAAGCATAAACGTATAAAGGTCCAGATCGCATATAATACGATAGTTGCAACACACACATAACCTAATGAAGTAAGTAGTTCTATAAAGGATGTGTGATAAGTTATTATTGCATATAGATTACCTGCGTTAGCCAATAAGAAACAAAAAAGCAGCATTATCAATTCTGTCTTTTTTCGTTTGGCAGTAATGATTGTATCTTTCATTTTATTATACGATGATTAAGATAATTAATTTTGAACTCATCTGGAAAGGTTAACAGCCTTTTTTCTTGTAAAGCCTGATCGCCTAATAAGCACAAAGCGCTTGCGTAATAACCTTCCTCTGCAATGTTTTGAGGTTGTTTGCGAGTAATTACTGCTTCGACAAAAGCATCCAATAATAGGTCAGTTCCATCTCCCTTGGGCTTTTCACCTAAAATGTACTCGCCTTTGTTTTCATTTGCTGTTTCCGGAGCCCAACTGGTACCTGCAAATGGGAGGGAATCAAACAGTTGATTCTCCACATCATTTATCATGTTCAAAAATGCAGGAGCGGGTGGAATATTTTCAAAGAAATATTTCCCTTTTTCGGGCTCTACTGTACCTAAGTGCCCCATGATTTGTTCTTCTAACCCATAAAATTTATTAGAGATGACAGAGTCAAATGTCATCATTTTCCCGTCGTCAAAAGTATAGATACAACTAATGTTATCATAAACTTCTCTTCCATCTTTCCAATAGGTTATTGCGCCATGTCCCATTACACTTTCGGGAATTTTACGTAAAGCCCAGCTTCCCACTTGAAGTTGGTGACATGCTAATTCGGTCATTATTCCTTTTGAATATTCGCGGTAGAGCCTCCAGTTAATCTGACGTTCTAATTCAGGAGAAGGAACATGTCGACGCCAATCACCATTACGATTCCAGAATGTACGAATAGCGTTTATTTCTCCAAAAGTGCCGGAATGGATCATTTCCATAGCTTTCAGATAGCGAGGGTCAAAGAGTCGTTGCTGTCCGGTGAAAAAGATCAGTCCGGTTTGTCGATGTTTCTGATACATATTGAAGCATTCTTCTAAAGTGAATCCAATTGTTTTTTCACAGAAGACATGTTTTCCGGCATCGAAAGCATCCATTGCAATGGGGTAATGTGAATTGAGTGGAGTGGCTATCACTACGGCATCGATGGATTTATCATCCAGTACTTTCCGATAATCCATACAAACTTTTGCACCAGGTACCAATTTAAGTGTAGAATCAATAGAAGGCTGGTATATGTCGCATAGTACGGCAATCTCTACCCTGGGATTCTGAGTGAGGAAGCGAGACAGATGTCTTGCACGGGACCCTGCTCCAATAATAGCTAAACGTATTTTCTCTTTTTGAGTATGTTCGGATTCTGAAAGTGCAGATATCCACGGGCTGGATGCTAAAAAGGTTGCTAATCCCGCTACTCCTATATTTTTTAAAAAATCTCTTCTTTTCATTTTCTATAAATATCAAAGGTTTGAATGTAATTACAATCCTAATATCTCATATATAATGATTCTCCTTAATTTCTGTCCAAATCTTCTTTCGCGCTATTAATTTCTTGTTTAGCTTCATTTACTCCTTCTTTAAAGCTTTTTATACCTTTACCCACACCTTTCATTAATTCTGGGATTTTTTTGCCGCCAAATAATAAAAGGACAATTAATGCTATAATGAAAATCTCCGATCCGCTCGGTAGTGAAAATAAAAGTAATGGAGTGATCATACGTTGTTGTTTGAGTTAATATTTTAGTTACTGATTATTGATGCTTTTTATGGGGACAAAATTATAGGTCTATAATGAAATAAACTCTTGTTTTTAGATATGCTACTATCGAAAATAGATAAAATAATGCGGATAATTTCTCCAGAAAGGCTAGAGTCTCTTGCATTAAGGCCTAGCCTTTCGTCAGTAGAATTAGCATAAATACATTTTGGTTCACTTATTAATTACGAATACATAATTTTCTATTAATTAAAAGGGGTACAATAAATGAATATGTTTTAAGGCTATTCTAAAATAGAATTGCTTCTTTCCGGGAGAGTTCAAATGTTGAATAATAGAATCCGTAAACTGTCAATTCTATCTCTTTATTATTTTTTTTCCGGTCACTTGTATGCCATCGGATACTTGCAAATAGTAAAAACCTGAGGGGTATTTACTCATGTCAATGCTAATTGCACTCTCATGGGGCGTAAAATGCAATAATCGTCTTCCAAAACTATCATAAAGCGATACCTGCGTATGAGAGGTAGCGAACTTTATTGTAAGGAAGTCTTTTACGGGATTGGGAAAAACATGCAGAATATTATTAGACGGTGTCGATATGTCCACGGTAGTAGGGTTTACTGTTACCGTGTAGGTTTGCTGCGTTCCATCTTCTGCGAAGACATTGACATAAAATATGTTTTCCCCTTCTTTGAGTTGCTTCAGACCATCTCCGCTGACGATTGCTTTGGTATCGTTAGCCAAAGCATCCAACGTAATGTTTTCTTTCCCGAAAACGGTGGCAGTATAGTCGGTTACGGTGGGGCTGAAAACGGGAATTAACGTTCCTTCGGATAGCTTAAGGTCGCAAAGTGTAGCATCATTGCTGTAGGTATTGGGATCATTAAATTCAATGACAATATTATCAATGAAATAATTGCCTGTTCCTGTTTGAGAACCTATCACGAGCGTAAAGTTGGAGGATTCTCTTTCGGCCTGTGTCAAGTGAGAAACAGGGGATACCAGTGAGGCTTTTATACCATTTCTTCCCCATAAATTTTCGCCTCTATCAGCATGGGTGTAGGGGTCTTCCGCATGAAGATAACGGGCATCGGGTACACAACTTCCAACATTGGTTACTTCTGTCATCTTATTGCTGCCTAATTCGTTCAGTCCTATCCGCATGAGTTGTGTGCGACCAGTCGAATTGGACATGTATAAGTCGAAGCTGACGGTTGTCAGGTCTTTTACTTTTATTCCGTTGGGTAATTGTATATCTGGTATGAAGAAATTTGCTTGACGGGCCATACGACCTTCCGTATCATTGTTTGATATGCGGGGTTGACCAACATTCAATACTTTTGAACCACTACCTCCCGGATCTAGTCGAACAACAGCTGTACTGTTGGGCGTATTGGTAATGGAATTACGCTCCGTATTATTTTTGGTAATCGGATAATAATCACCCAGTTCCTTATCTTCAAAATCAATAATTATATTGTTAGGAAGTTTACTCAATCTTGCTACCGTAACGGTATATGTACGGGTTATGCCTTCAGATGTGACATCTATATCAAATATGTTGGAACCTAAAACCAACTGTTTGAAACCGTCACCACTGATAATAGTACCATTATTAGGGGTAGCTTTGAGCAGTATATCGGTTATATTATTTTCAACTGACACTGTATAATTTGTAATGTCAGGATTAAAAGCTGGGGTAAGTTTTCCTTTGGACACAGTAAGATTACCAAGTATGGCACCACGGTTGGTTGCTTCACCACCTACCCCTACAGGCACTGTACCGCTATTAGTAATCAATATCTTATCCAAAAAGCCATTGCGATAGGCTATTGTAAATGTGTGCGTGCCGGTACTCAACAGATAAGCATTGCTTAGTTCTTTCCATTCCCATCCATCCGTAGTGCCCACGCTCCAATCTTTAAAATCAGCACCATCAAAGTTGGAGTAGAATGAGACGCCTGTTCCTCTATTTACCTCTTCAGATCTCACACGTGCATGTAACCTGTAAAACCCTTTTTCCTTAACGTTAATCGTATAAACAATATGCCCTTCGGGGCGGCTTGAGGCAGAACTCGGTGATTCAATTCCTGCTTTTCGGCTAACATATTTTCCTCCTGACGCATTGGCATCCGATCGAATATCCCAGTCTGAACCAACAATTCCATTCTCTAGTTCTAACCAAATATTTGCATCTTTAACTACAGTCACATTCAAATAATCCGAAAAACTACCCTCTGCAGTAGTTGCTTTCAATGTTATTTTGTGGGTGCCCTTAGGAAGATTTACCGTAGCCGACAACCCCGTTGCAAGTCGTTCATTAGACTCATTATACCATTCACAAGCACTTTCCGGAACTCCGTACACTGTGCCGTCAAGCTGTACTGCCTTGGTTTCAGAATCGTTTTCCAATGTTAACAATTGGTCGTCACCTGCATAAACTGTTCTACCTACTCTCACTATGTGCAAGTTACTTGCACCAATATCAGCGTTTACAGCATTTGCTAGGCGAAAAGCGATTAATTGTTCATATTCTGCTTTTCCCTTAAAGTTTATCTGAATATCTTTTTTGATTTGTCCTGCTACAAAACTAACCGTGCGACCACCAACAAATTCAAAATCTACTCCTTCCTCGGTATCACCGGCAATAGGTATCAAGTCCACTTTCACCGTTTGGGCTGCAGCTTTATTCAATCTGAGTGTCAGGGTGTGATTTTGCCCTCTTTTAGCAGAGAGACCGACCGAGCCTGATGGAGAAATTGCCGATCCGAAACTGACCACTATATTTCCTGTTATAGACTGCCGACTAACATATCCTACCGTCGTTTTGGGATAAATAGGATAAGCACCCAGGTCTTTTCCGTTATCTCCAGCTCCTTTGGCTGGGCTGCCGGGGCTCAGTGTAAAATCGTAAGATCCTACATCTGTAAACTGAGGGTTGACGGTAAGTCCATCGGTTTCACCTACTCCTGCGGCAAAAATATCATGATTTACATCTGTACCCAAATAGTTAAAAGTATTTACTTTTTCTTCTTGAAACCAAAGGTTGTTCTTGAAGATATGTGGTCCCTGACTTAGAGCCGTGGTCGTGAATCGTATGCACACATTGTTATTGTCTGTTTTATAGATAATATTGTTTCTTACTTCATCATGCCACGATTTGTCAATAAAGAAACCTCTATTGCAGTTGTATAAAACATTATTTATATAGCGGGCATCCTCCGTGTGACCTGTATTGTAATTTGCAGATTCAAATCCACTTCCTCCTGCTCCGACTCCAATATTTTCATACGCCCAGTTGCGTACACATCGTGATTCGTTAAAGAATAGACTCTGAGAATCGTATGCTTCATTTCTCAATAACACGTTTCCACTACCGTTTCGGTCGAACCAAAACGGGTTTCCGTCAATTTCGAAAAAATAATTGAAAGCAAAAACATTATCGCCATCCATTTGAGTACCACGTTCAGCATAGGTTTCCTGACAACCTATAGCAATGCCTTTACTGCTGATAAATGAATTTTCAGTTACTAAATTGCGGTATGAACGTGCTTCAATTTTTATCATCTGTCCGTCTAAATTTTCGAAATGGTTATTACGAATTATATTATCTGCCGAATCTCTTATCCGTATAAATCCCGAAGCGGTTATGTTCTTAAATGTATTGTTCAGCACGACGTTTCCTGTTCCTTTATTGAGATTGATAACCTCGTCAGTTAAGGTGTAACCCTCAAAACAAAATCCTTCGATCCAGATATAATGTCTCTGGTCAAGGTTAAAACGTCCGGTGGAAATTATCACTTTTCCCTCTGCTCCGGCATCTGGTTTAAAAACTATCATATTAGTAGCAGTTCCGCTGGCAGGTCGAATATCTGCTGTTTCCGCATAAGTTCCAGCTCTAACCAGAATAATATCTCCGGCAGACACTCTATTAGCAGCATAGCTTATTGTCTTAAACGGAGCAATAGAGGTTCCAGATATTGTGTTATCAGTTCCATAGGGAGACACATAATAAGTACTTCCAAAAGCAGACAATCCCATAAAAGTTAGGCACAAAAATAGAAGCAGTTGTTTTGCTGTTTTCCGAGTCTTATCGGAGTCTTCCGAAGTCGTTTTTTTGTAAAGACTATTTTTTTTCATGATTGTTTTTGATTTTTATTAATTAGAATTTCATCGTTGCCATCCGAGCAGTTGGCATCCATTACTTGTAGGACGATTTAAATGTTTTGAAAATGATCTTTTTGGCCTAAATTTAATAACAGAGTTTTATTGTTCTATTAAAAAATATTGAAAATGAAATAAACTCTCATTTGTTATCTACTTCCTTGTCTTTTGAGTGTGTTATCCTAAATGGTGGTTTCAAGATACACTAATATTTAAACAAGATTGACTATTGATATACTATCATAGTTAGATATAAATAATTTGAATAAGATGCTGTCTCATTTTGAGACAGCATCTTTAACTGTACTGTTTTACGAATACTATCTGTTTGTTGAAAAATATCCATTTATGTATCGATTGGGTATTCATTTGTATTAGTATTAGAGAATTTGGACACCCAATCATTACGTATATTCTTATTTATTGGTTAATCCCTCAACAAATCCTGTGTAAGTAATCTTTCGGTTGTAACCGGTATCCCACAAACCAATTTGTGTAGAGGAACTCACAGGTGTCCATAAAGTAATGCCATGATGGTTTTCTGCCGGTATTGTTTCGAAATACTTCCTGATAACGAAATTATAAAAATCAGAGACAGCCATTTCCTGTTCGTAGGTCATGCTTGCTGGATTTATTACTTTACCATTTTCGTCGGTCACACTTATATCCAATTGAGAAATGCGAATAAGCTTATTAGTGGCCGCCAGTAATGAAAACATTTGTTCGATGTTCGTTCTGTTCTCAGCCTGCTTTGTCGTATTCATTGAATATTTCAAGTGCATCTGGACGCCGATACCATCAATTTTAGTTATGCCATCAGATTCCCAATATTTAATCATTTCAATTAGACCTTTACATTTACTGTTTCCAGCTATTTCCAAATCATAGTCATTAACAAATAGTTTTAAATCCTCACCTCCATATTGACGGGCAAATTTAACTGCTAATCGAGCATAATCCTTGCCAAGATAATCCTGCCAGTAAAAGTTTTGATCAGCTATCCAGTTCTTAGGATCGGTTGGTGGATTGGGATCACGTTTTAATTCAGTAGGAACTGTATCATCCATTGGTTCGTTGATAATCTCCCATGTTTTCACATAACCGTTGCTTGCTTGCATTACACCCGAAATCCATGACTCCATAGCATCGGTAAGAATTCCCTTAACCTCTTCTTCAGTCTTCCAAATGATTTGCTCAGGTATAATGGTGGGTTCTGTATCACCAGACTCCCATTCCAATCTGATATTGTCATATAAATAATGTCCCGTTCCTGTTCTATTACCAAATGAAAGTGTAAATTCTGTTAGTTTTTTATCTTCTTCTGTTAATGGTACCATAGATAAATTTACAGATAAATCTTTACCCCAAGCATTGTTTTTAGCACCTAAACCACTAAAGTTGGTGCTGACAGTTCCTTCCTTATCATTTATTTTCATTCGTAAGCCTTGTCCAAACATACCGTTGTTATTAACAACATATATGTCTAAAACTAAGTTTTTACAATCTCCTAAAGTCTTACCTTCAGGCATTTTAAATGTAAAGATAGGCTCTGATTGATTTGCTAAGGTTTCAGAACTACCAATACTCAGAACTTTATTATCTGAATTGACAGGATCTGATACAACCGTGGCAACATCACCTTTCGTCATAGGATAGGTGTCTCCGAGATTATTTGATTCAAAATCAATGTCAAGACTTCCGGTTTCAGCAGTTGCGTATTTCATTCTGATATTATCAAAATAAAAGAAGGCTCCACCGGTTCTGTTACCGAATTCAAGTGTAAACTCATTCAGGGCTTTGTCTTCAGCCGTCAATGTTGTTATTAATGATATAGGTATTACAATTTCGCCCCATTTGTTTTTTACAGATGAGAAGTTAGTGCCGTGTGCACCTTGTTTCCCATTGATACTAATCCTCGCACCTGATCCAAACTGTCCAATACCATCAACACAATAAGCGTCAAAAATTAATTCCACACAATGCCCTACAGTGATTCCTTCAGGTAATTTAACAGTAAAAATAGGCAATGATTGGTTAGCGGGTTCTTCTCTAGAACCAATTTGTAAAACTTTGTTTCCTAATCTTTCTGGAGCGTCATCTACTACCTTTGATTTTCCTGTTGTCCCTGTTGTCATAGGATATTCCTTGCCTAAAGGGTCATTTTCAAAATCGAGGAGGTCGGCTGTACCTTCTTGAACATTAGGCGGAATCACAGCTTCAGGAATTACGGTCGGTGCTATGCTTCGGTCTAAAAAATCACTTTGGTTAGCGTGCCAAATCAAGGTGTGTCCATAAATTGACAGATTGGATTGTTCGGCTGTTTCAATCAATCCACTCACTGTACTCAAATTCAGAGTTCCGTCTTCTGTTACCACCAAGTTGTGATGTATTGCATCAAAAAATGTTATTTCTTCAAAATTACTGATTGTTAGACTATATTCCTTTTCTTTTAGCGGTAGAGCAGCGGCCGAAATACCAGTTCCCAACATAAAACTGGGATTAGAGTTTTTATCAACATAGTTCTTTAATATATCGAACTCATTTAAATATTGTTCCAAAGCTACATCTGTTGGCCTTTCTGTAGAAAAATCTGACGAATACTCGTCCACACATGATGCCATTATGGTAGAAGCTGCAAAAAACAATAACAATTTATTTATTTGTTGTTTCATGATAAATCTGGTTTAAAACGTTAGTGTCTTTCAACGGTAAAGTACTCGGGCGTCAATCCTCTGTCACGAACTACAAGAGTGTCCATCACCTCGTATTTGCAGTTCAGCTTTTTAAAATCAACTGTATATTCTATATAAAGAGCATCGCGATCTTCTCCTCCAATGCTGTTTTTTTCTCCTTTCGTTTCAAACTTTCCTACACCAGTAATACTAAAATCATCCGAATCTGTAGTTATTGTACATTCATGTTTTTGATCATCTTTGGTGTAATTTTTGAAATTTAAGATTAAATTGTATGGAATGTCTTTTCCAACATTATCTTTAACAGACAGTGGTAAGCGCGCCTGATTAAGTGAGTTGGTGTAAATATTTACTTCTTCATCGTACTCAACATATTGTTTATGGCGAATATTTGTTTCAACAGTACCATCGTTTCTGGAAATCTTATCTACTCCCCTTCGCAAATAAACTCCATGCCATGGATTGACATATTTTATTCCATAAAGAACATAATCTTTCGGGGCAATAATCCAATCACTCCCAATACAACGATCTGGAATGAATGCAGGATCAGTATTGGCGGGTAATCCTCTTAGAATAGAATCTGCCCCATGTACTTCGGTCATCAGCAATGGAATTACATAATTAGTTGTCAGCGATTGAGGGTCAGCAAAAAAAGCTTCTGTCAGTTTTACTTCTACTCCACCTGATTCGCTCCCGCTTGGAATAATTATCTGATTAGATGCCAACTCGTAATAATTTGCTGGCATAGGAATAACCGGACGATTTTTATCGACAAAGTATAGATTGTCGCAAAGCGAATTAGCAATCTCGAAATCTATAATTCGATTTTTTTTATTTGCACGGACTCCTCCCATGGTAGCCTTAATCAATACTTTATGCTGATTATCAAGAGTCAAATCAAAAAAGTTATCATTACCAAGTTGCAAAGTTCTGTCGGGATACTGGCTGGCAAAATAAACAGTTTGATAATCAAAGTCAGGAAAATCGTTATCTTGATTTTCACAGGATATCAGCACAGTAGACAGAAATATTAATCCTAAATATAGTTTATTTAATTTCATACAAATTATTTTTTTATTTACCATCCTTTGTTTTGAATCAAGTTGTTGTATTTCAATACTTCAGAATAAGGAATGGGAGCATAATACATATAATCTTGATATAGACGTTCCTCCACATCTATTATTTCTTGAGAGTTTCCATTGATTGCGATCCCACGAACGGTCTCATTCAAATTGCTTTTCCAACGTCGCAAATCCCAAAATCGGAAACTTTCGAAACATAATTCCAAGCGACGCTCATTACGGATTAAATCACGCATTTTATCTTTATTGTCTTTGCATGATTCCAAATAAGGATCATGGCTATCAGCACCTATGCCCGCTCTTTTGCGTATGGCTTTTATCACATCATACGCTGAGTAACTATGGTCACCTTTTCCTTCAGGACCCCACGCTTCGTTGGCTGCTTCAGCATAAGCCAGATATATTTCGGTATAGCGGATACGCGGGTCATAATGATGTTGACCTGCTTTGGAGCTAGGGTTACAGTTAACATCCATGCGTAGACGCTTTTTCATATAATATCCTGTACGCGTAGACTTTTCTTCCTTTACGTTCAATCCATCATCTGTACCTTTCTGAATATCCGTAAAAATGGTTGAACTTGACACGCCTATACCTGTACTTCCATTATATATGATATAAAGCGATAAACGTGGGTCTCTTCCTAAATATGGATTTTCCGGATCGTACCCCGAATTTATATCTGAAATTGGATAGCCATTTGCCATAGGGAATGCATCTACCAGGTTCTGAGTAGGGTTCATACGACCGTTACCGAATAACGAAGGTGGAAAATGATTCTCTTCTGCTGAGGAATTATCTTTACTGATGTTTGCTCTCCAAATAATTTCTTTTGGATTTGAGCCATTAGCCAATGCATTGATTGCATCCTTATCAGTATAATAATAGTGTCCTTTCTCATCTAAATTTATTCCTCCGTTATAATCGAGCACCTTTGCCGCATTATTTGCCACATCGGTCCAGGTTGTGGTATTAGTGCTATGCTGAAAAGCAGGACTAGCAGCTAAAAGAGATGCTCTTACACGAAAAGATCGGGCTATAAGACCATTGAAAAGTTGGCGGGCATATTCTCCCATTACACGGTTATATACTTCGGCTCTTGTTACAACAGAACGGTATTTCTCGGGAATTTCATCAGCAGAACTGATATTATTATATTCCAGAGGTAAGTATTTTTCAGCTTCGTCCAAGTCGGCATAAATTTGTTGCATACAAGCTTCAAAAGTGGCGCGGGGTTGGTTGAAATTATATTCACTATCTTGAAATTCCAAGAAGATTGGTACACCCATGAGCTGCCCATCTTCTGTGTACCCTCCATGATTTCTCAGAAGGTAATACATCATTACGGCACGCAAACCATAAGCCTCGCCTTTCATTCGTATGATAAATAAATCCGATGCTTCAGGATCTTCTGCCATGGTAGTCTGATCAATGTTTTCCAAAAACAGGTTAATGTTCTGAATTGAGCCATAGAGGTTGGTCCATACATTAACAGGATTATTGCTAGATGTCCAAGCTCCAGTCGCTATTTTCAAATAGCTGTTGGATTTTTGGTTGGTTACTGCATCGTCCGTGGCATAGTCCGTATCGTTATAATATCCGGGAATATCCCCGTAAGCATTGACTAGTAATTTCTGTGCAAAATCAGGATTAGTGAAAAATTGATCAAAATCACCCAAATTTTCCTTTGCCGGTTTAAACAAATCGTCGCAACCGTACAGCATAAGGAAGCTTATCAGTATAAATAATATATTTTTCTTTATTTTCATATTCAGTTAACTTAGTTAGAAGGAAGTTGCAAATCCAATATTAAAGAAACGGTTCTGTGGAGTACTTCCCACGCTTCTTTCCATCATTTTACGCTCTTTAGACAATACAAGGAGGTTTTCGCCACTTATATATACACTCATGTCATTGAGAAATATCTTATCAAACAATTTTTCTGGTAAATCATAAGTGAGCTGTACTTTCGTCAAATCAAAGCGATTATTTTTGTACTGCCAGAAAGTTGATTGGCGGTAATTATTACTACCATCGGTTGTTGTTAATCGTGGGAATGTAGCTGTAGCTGCCGTTTCTTTCGTCCAGCGTCCCCATACCACATCGGAGTATTTGCTACTACCTTTTATCCAGTAGTAAGAGCTGTTTTTATATCCGATAGCGCCAGATACTCCCGAACCCAAAGCAAAGAATGTAAAATTCTTCCATTTCAGTGTCAAATTCACCCCATAGCTAAATGGAGGTGTCGACCAATTGTTATGTCCTAAGTAAACCTCATCTTTCGAGTCTATAAGACCATCTTCATTTACATCTTTATATTTCAGATCACCGGGTTTTACCGCACCATAAGTTTGTGTGGCATGGTTGGCTATATCCGCATCATTCTCAAAGAAACCTTCACAAATCAACCCCCAGCTCGAATCTATCGGACGACCTGCCCGGTTTTGGTATGCATATTCGCGCATTTCGTCCCTGCGAAGTGCTTTCGTTGAAAAAAGCATGCCTGAAAAACCAAATGATGCATACAGTTCTCCAATCTTTTTATTAAGTTTTAGACTGAAATCTAGGCCAGTACGTCTGTCATTCTCAAAATTAGTATAAGATAACAGATTAAATCTTCCAGCGTTAAAATAGGATGGGTAGACTGTATTTTGACCTGTCGTGAGTAAGCCTTTGGTGTCCTGTCTGAAATAATTCATGTCTAAAACAATGGCATTATTGAATAAGCCGGCTTCCAGACCTATACGAAATTCTTCTCGCTGAATAAATCCTAATCCCATATTCGTTCCTCTTACTGACTTCACAGTACTGCCCCCACTAGCTCCATCGCGCCATGTATACCAGTTTGCTGTTTGGAAATATCCCTGATAGAGGTAATATCCGTCAATATCGATATCCTGATTCAGTTTTCCATATGAGGTCGTAAGTTTCAAGTTGTTGACAAACGGAACCTTTTCTTTAAAAAAACTTTCGTTACTAATTCTCCAACCTGCACTAATCGTTGGGGAAAAGGCAGCTCGGTTACCTTCCGGAAGTTTTGCAGAATGTACCACAGCCCCCGAAAAGTCCAGATAATATTTGCGATCATAGTTGTAGCTGGCCTGCAAACCGAGGTTTACATTACTTTCTCGATGATAGTCACTGCCTTCATGGTCGGAGTCATTTGATTTTTGCGTCTGATAGCCCCAGCCCAGAAGTATAGCCGAGACATTATGCGACCGATTAAATGTATGTCTATAATCGAACTGAGCACTGAAAGTCATGGTCTGTGAATATGATGTACTACCAACAAATTCACTGGTTGACACTTTATCTTCATTGTATTTTACAAGGTCGTAAATCACATCTTTACCATTCATATTAGACCAGCGCGGCTCATAAACGGCATAATCCACTTTGTAAGCTTCAGAATAAAAATCAGTATAATCAACTCCAAATAACGTTTTGAAAGAAAGCCCCTTCAGTAGCATACCCAAGTCAGCGGTAACATTTACATCGAATTGGAAAGCACGGTTTTTATTTTTAATATATCCAGCGGCTAACATATCCGAAAATGCATTTGTGAGATTAGCTGATGTTCCACCAAGCAGATATTTTCCATCAATCAGGTGATTACTATTTTCCACATAACTCTGTAGTTTATTGTTGTTTGGATCCAACATGTCTATTGGTATAAGAGGAGCGAACCAATTTGGACGAAGGGTAGACGAAGCTCCCCAGAAATCTCCTCTTCCCGTATAATTGTCCTTGATGACAACCAGTGCATTGGTAGAAGCCTTTAACCAATTTGTGAGATTCATGTCTACATTTGCCCGAATATTATAATTCAGGTCTTTGTTCTTCTTTTGTTCACCGAAATTCATCAAACTGTTATTGTATGATACACCAAAGTTAGTGTAATAACGGGCCCGCTCATTACCTCCCGATATCTCAGCTGTCACATCCGTCTTATTATATGCTTTTTTTAGATAGTCAGATGTAAAGAAATCAATATTGGGATATTTATATGGATTGGTACCTGCGGCTGTGTTGTAGATAGTTGATGCATCATATCGTTCTGCTAATCCATCGTTACGACAAGCTTCGTTATAAAGCGTCATATATTCAGCCGCATTCAAGTAGGTAGGATACGATTTGGGAACATACATTCCCGTATTGGCGCGAACATCAATTGTCAACGGTTTTATCTCTCCTCTTTTTGTTGTAATGAGAATCACACCTTTTGCTCCACGGCTACCATATAGCACTGCCGCATTTGCTCCCTTTAATACGGTAATAGATTCTACTTCAGAAGGTCTTAGATCATATTGACTGCGCGGAATACCATCTACCAGAACCATTGGCCCTTGCCCCCAGATGTTTCCGTTAGTAGTCATACCTCCGACTGATCCTACAGTACTTTCTAAGATATTGGTATGGTAGTCTTTTTTTAACAGTTCCTTTACATTGACTGTTGAAACAGTTCCAAGCAAATCTTCGCTCGCCACAGTTCCGAAAGCCACATGTACAATGCTGTCTTCTTTTTCCTGACCGTGCGTCTTTGTTGAGGTAAACAGTAAGAGCACAGCTATGAAAATATAGCTGATATTTATAAATTTTCCATTCATTTTTTTTATTTAAGTTAACGTTGTTACCAACCGGGGTTTTGTTTAAATTCTTTATACATGTTTACATCCTCCCTGCGGAACGGAAGCCAATAATGTTTTTGAGATAGATTACGTTCTTTCATCACTTCGTATCTCCAGTTAACTACTCGTCCATTCTTAGGATCTTTATACAAATCTTGAGATGGAATATCGTTCGCTCTGTCAAATTCGACACTCAATTTTACATTATAAGGAGCTTTGTCCAACAATAGCCAACGGCGTAAATCCGTAAAACGGTGCCCTTCAAAGGCGAGCTCCACAGCACGTTCCCTACGAAGTTCATTTAGCAGGTCTGTTTGTGTATGAAATTTAGTAGGCACTTCAGCTACACCGGCGCGATTACGAATCACATTTATCGCATCCAACGCTGATAACTTATAATCTGCTCCGTTGACCTTGCCTTTACCAGATGGTGATCCGTACCCCATGAGTGCCGCTTCGGCATACATTAGATACACATCAGCCAGACGCATAAATGTCAATACGGCATTTACCCCTTTTGTGCCATCTTTTTCATTGGTCATCGGATGCATGAATTTACACATCATATAGCCCGAGCGGATACCTTCCATGCCACCGGTTGTACGGTAGAGCCCATTGGTATACAAGCTGGCATATTGCTGGTCTTCTTTAAACGATCCGTCAGTATTGACTGCCATTTTAACTCCATCATAGCGTATGTCTGTATAAAAACGAGGATCTCTGTCTTTCCACGGATATTCTTTGCTCCAACCTGATTCAGGATCAGTAATTGGATAACCGGATTTTGTGCCATAATAGTCTACGTAATTAGCTGTTGGGTAATGTTTTACACCTGATTGGATTAGGGTTTTTGATACATAATCATTCACTTGGTTCCAACGATAACGGCTACCGCTGGCATCAGCTAAATTCTCATAAAAAATGGCTTCTTTTAATCCGGGAATTTTCCCGTTTTGCTGGTATGTATAGAAAATATCTGTATAATTTGCAAAGTCGGCTAATTCATAACGCTTGGTTTTATCGCAAAGATCCAATACTTCTGCGAAAGCATCTGCCGCCCTTTGACAAGACTCTGCATTATACGCTGTTGTCTGAGCATTTACATCTCCGCTCATCAAAGGGCTTCCTGCCCAAAGTTCGTTCTTGCCTAAATAAGCCAAGGCCATAATCTTGTTGATACGGATATTGTTTTTCCCAACAGTCTGTTTGCCCACTGTTGTTTCGTCCCAATCTAGTGGTAGGAGAGCTGCTGCTTTTCTAAAGTCTTCAGATGCTTTATCTGCAGTTTCTCTATAAGTTAAACGCGCTCTTTTCAGCACCTCATCAGAAGGTAATACTTCGTCAACGTAAGGTAAGCCACCCCAAAATTGCATTAACATAAAGTGAAACCACCCCCTGAAAAAATACAACTGACCTTCTATGAGGTTTCTTTCTTCTGTAGTAGCTTGAGTCAATTTATCCAGGTTGGCAAGTCCGATGTTAGCTTTACGAATCCCATACCATGACAATCCCCAAAGAGCTCCTTTCCCATCTTTGGGGTCTCCAGATGCAGGCTTACCTCCAGTTCTTAACCAACCATAGTTATCACCGACTCCTACCCATTTCCAATAATCGCCCTGATCTACACAATAAGAAAAAGAACGGGTATCGTTGGGTACCCACTGAACATCTTCACCCCAGTCCCAGCTGTTATGACTGGCATTTGCAGTTACAACCGGAATGCAACCATACAATTCTTCGGTAAAGCCCTGAAAATTGCGGAAATTTTTATAAGCATCATCTGGATTGATTTCGGCAAGAGGGGTCTTGTCTAAATAATCCGTACAGGACGTTGCCAAGACCATTCCAAATAACCACAGTACAAGAAGTGTTGTTTTGTATATATATATATTCATATTAGTTATTTATAAAGTTATATCAATGCCAATATTGAAACGTCTTACAGTCGGGTAGGCTCCAAAACCGCCGCCACCGCTAAAATTAGATTCACGGTCATCAGGCATATTTGTCCACAAAAAAATGTTGTCTCCGTTCAAGTACAGTTTTACTGTTTTTAGTCCTATTTTTTGAACCTTAGGTCCGGTAAAAGTATAAGCCACTTCCGCTTTTTTCAACCGCAGGTAAGAGCCGTCATACCAATAACGAGTACCGCTTTCATCTATTTTAGTGGCCCAACGAGGCATCGGAATTTCACCACCATTATCTTTGCTCCATATCTGCTTTTCTTTAAACACCACATTCGTCTGTTTGTCGAAAGTCGGGAAAGTGATATCTCTTGAGACATTATTTACACCATAAAATTGTACAAACGCGCTTAATCCTTTCCATTCAAAACCGAGCGAAGCATTATATGTATTTTGTGGCGTTCCGGTATAGCCGTAAGCTACCTGATCATCGGTATTAATTACTCCATCACCATTAAAATCAATAATACTATAATCACCGGGTAGTTTGTTTTTATTATTGGATTCTCTTTCAGTACTTCCATATATATCGTCCCAAGTTGTCAAGAAGCCGTTGTCAAGATGCGTCTTAGTCTGTCCAATGGCAAAACCGGCGGCTTTTCGGTGTGCTGGCGTTAGTTCCGGATCGTCGCGGAAAACAACTTCGCTTACGGCATGGGTCATATTGGTATTCAACCAAAGTCGCATATTGTTTCTAAAAACATAATTAAGTCTTAATTCCAATTCGTATCCGTTGCTTTTTACTTTACCAATGTTTGCCATAGGAGGAGTTGTTCCGAAATAGGACGGAACGGCTCGCGAACCACCAGCCACTAGGATATCAGTACGTTCATCGTTAAAAATATCAGCAGATCCAGCAATAAGTCCATTTAAGAATGAATACTCCACTCCTAAATTTCTTTTTTCTACGGTTTCCCACGATAGATTTTCGTTCCCTAAAGAAGCAATACGATAGTATGAATAAGGAGTCTTTGAAACAGTAGGAGCCCCCATCCATGTATTGCTTTCCTGAAATCCCCATTGGTCATCATATAACCAGCGTCCGCCTACATTGTCATCGCCAATTCTACCCCATGACGCACGTAATTTTAACATATCTAAGAATTTCACTTTTTGCATGAACGATTCTTCGCTCAGCATCCACCCTGCTGCAAAAGAGGGAAAGAAAGCAAAACGATTCTTAGGCCCGAATTTTTCCGATCCGTTGTATGCACCGTTGGCATCCAAGAAGTATCTGGAGGCATAGTTGTAAGTAAGCCTAAATACCCAATCTTCTCTATAGTGGTAGAATTCGCCACCTTTGGCCCATTGTTCGCGACTGAAAAGCCCCATAGCGGTAACATCGTGAAGTCCGAATTTACGTGCATAATTTATCTGGCCCGAATAATATAGCTTACGATAAGTTTGGCCTTTATCCACATTCCCAGCTTCACCGCTCCAGTTCAGCCATTCTGCAAAATCTAATTGTGTCCCGTTGTTTATAGGCTCTTTATATACAATTTCTCCGGAATCAGGGTTGACCCACATTTGTTGAGATGAACTTGGGTCGTTAATACCACGCTCTTTTTCCACAAATGTATTATCCATGGTAAAAGAAGCCTTTACACTCAGTCCTTTAGTTATCATATCTAAATTCTGATTGAGACTAAAGTCGGTATTGATTTTCGTGGTAGTCTTGGTTTCCGAACCGGATAACGCGAGCAGACGAACGGAATTCGGTACATCATAATCACTTATGGCATAATATCCGTAAAGGCCATTGGAATAGATTGGACGCAAGGCATCTGGAGCCGTGCGGTATGCCGATTTCCAATATTGTCCATCCCCGTCAATACCACCGCGAGGAGCACGTCGTGCACCATTGGAGCCAAATAGGTTAGCTGAAAAGCGTGTTGTTTTAGTCAGATCGAAGTCCAAATTACTACGTACATTGATACGGTTAAAACCGTAGCCAGCGGTATACCCTCTATGATTTTCTTGCTTTTTAAACAAGTCACCTTCGTGCGTAAAATCGACTGCTGCAAAATATTTAACAAGTTTGGTCCCACCAGAAACATTAACACTGGTGTTGTATGACATAGCTGTTGAATTAAACAATTCATCTACCCAGTCTACATTGGGGTATCGGTCCCATTCTTCTGCATTAGCTGGATTACGATATTTATCAATAATAGCCATTGGCTTGTAATTACCCCAGCCCGATGGATTGAGCAATAATTCTCTTTCAATCGTCTTGTTTTTGATTATATGCGAATCGTATGCGTCATATTTTTCCGGTAGTTTGGAAACAGCTTTTAGAGTAGCATTGGCCCGGATTTGGATATTTGCTTTCCCCTCTTTTCCGCGTTTGGTAGTAATCAGGATAACGCCGTTAGCTCCCTTAACTCCATAAACAGCAGTTGCTGACGCGTCTTTCAATACAGAAACACTCTCTACGGAAGCAATATCCACAGAGCTCATTTCACGTTCAACTCCGTCGACCAAAATCAACGGGTCACTGTTATTCCAGGAGCTTTGTGCACGGATGATAATTTTCGGGTCTTCATCTCCAGGCATACCGGAAGATGTGTATGTGATAACCCCTGGTAAATTACCTGTCAATGCTTGTCCAAGGCTGGAAACTCCACCACTACGTTCGAGCGTCTTTGCGTTAGTTTGTGTGATAGCACCAACTACACTTTCTTTCTTCTGAGTACCGTAACCAATAACAACAACTTCGTCTAATTGTACATTATCTGATTTCAATATCACACGGATAGGTTGTTTTCCGACCTTTACTTCTTGCGGGGTCATACCTATAAATGAGACAATAAGAACCGCATCGGTATTGGGAATTTTTAGTTGAAAGTTTCCATCTATATCTGCTATTGTACCTATTGATTTATTTCCCTTTATAGAAATGTTTGCTCCTATTACCGGTTCATCGTTCTCATCTAAAACGACCCCTCTTACAATCGTTCCATTTTGAGCTGTTATAATTATACTATAAAACAGCATGCATAGAACGAGAAATAGATTCTTTTTAATTTTGTTTACTGCATTTTCCATTTATTATTAATTGAAATTAATACTATTTTTCCTTTCATTGAATTTAATCGGAAAACTCAGGTTAACTGTCATTGAAAATTGTTTTCATAAGCGTTAAATTTAAAAGTTATTAATATACTTCTTCAAAATAGGCTAGTGTTCTTTTATTCAATCGGACTTAAGCCTAATTTGTTGAACAAGTGCAAATGTAAACTTACGGTTAAGGTTCTGATCTAAAATTTAGATATTTGATATTCGATTTTGGATATGATGTATATTTAGGCTATTGTTGATATTTTGCTATGTAGGAAAATAAGTAACCTCTCCCCAAAACAAGGATTTCACAACTTTATTCATGTTGCAATTCTAATACTATAAAAATAGTTAGTTACTATTTGCCGCTGCACTTATTATTGAGGTAACCACAGGCTTTGCTTGATGACTACGATCAAAAAGTAATGGATAATCTGTACGTCCACGCATCGGAAAATCATTTTTCCATGAATCACCATCTGCAACTCCCCAAAGAGTAACGCGTAAAATTTTATCACTGTTTTGTAAAAACAAATCAAAGAAATCCGACATGCGAGCATTCCATTCTTTAGAAATCTTAGCGGGCAGTCCCTCGATATATGGATTTACTTCCTTTCTGTATGTCTCGACATCTGAAACATTGGCGCCCACATTATGACGCACAGAAGGGAGAGCTGATAAATCCAATTCTGTAACCATCACTTTCACTCCGGCTGAAACATAGTCATTGATAGCCGCCTGATACTCCTCGATTGAAGGGTAGTCCATACCTATATGTCCTTGCATACCTATAGCATCAATGCGCAAGCCTCTTTCTTTCAGTGACTTTATCATTTTTATTATCGTCTTCCGTTTACCTGGATGCCATTCATTATAATCATTATAATACAGTTGAGCATCAGGATCTGCTTCATGCGCATATTGAAATGCCAGATAGATAAAATCTTCTCCTAATATCTGATAAAAAGGAGAATTACGCCATGTACCATCATCATTTATAGCTTCATTAACTACATCCCAACCTACTATCCGACCTTTATAGCGACCGACTACAGTATGTATATGCTCTTTCATACGTTTTTTTAAAATCTCAGCAGATACTAGATTACCTTTTTCATCATGACAGAACCATTTGGGTAATTGTGAATGCCAAATGAGTGTATGTCCTGTAATTGCCATGTCGAGTGATGTTCCAAAATCGACAAATGCGTCGGATAATGTAAAATCATACCGATTCTCTTCCGGATGAATTTCTTCACATTTCATGCAGTTTTCTGCTACAATTGCATTAAAATGTTCAGTTATCACATGCATTCCAGTTGAATCCTTACCGGTGATCTGTTTTGAATTTAATGCTGTTCCAATAAGAAATTTATTTGCTAAAGCCTTTTTAAGGGGAGTCACTTTGTCACTATAAGAAGGTTTTGCAGAACATGCATAAAATAAAGTAGCTGCTATAATAGCAAATACTAGATTGTTTACTAGTTTTTTCATTGTTGGAATATTAATAATTTGTAATTTCATATTTAAATATATTTCTTTGTTGTCAGCCTTACTTTATCAATTATCTCACTATATAGCATGTGTCTTTTTAATAATAAACTTTCTTTCAAAGACAGATAATCAAAAAGTACTATCTAAATGAGATATGAATAATATTGACTGAACTTTATATTTCATTGTATCTTATCAATCAGCAGGATTATCAAAGGCATTAAAATAGGTTCAAATTTTATTTTTCAAACCATCACTTCCAGATAAGTGGAATTATCTGGAAGGATGATTTAAATGTTTCTGAAAACAACCATTTTTGACCCAAATCCAGCAACTGAGTTGCGTTACTCTATTGAAAAACTGTTGAGAACAAAATTACCTCCTATTTATTATTTGTTTTCTTGCTTTTGAGTACATTATCCTAAGTATTAGATAAATATTTCGAGAAATGCCAAGGCTTAAACAGGATTAACTGTTACCCACTATAAATTTTAGATATAAATAATAAAAAAATAGATATTAATTTATAGAATAAAAAAAGTAAATAATTTAATGAGTTAAAAAACAGAATAGGCATCTTTCTTTTAATCATATTTCTATATATTTGTAGCATATGCTATCAAGTAGTGCTTCTTAATTAATAGATTTTTTAATTATGGTTTTAATACAATGAAAAACAAACTTATTTTATTCTTCAGCTTAATTTTAACCTTAAATTTATTCGCCTCGACGGATACGAAATTTTATAATATTAATTCTATGTATGGAATTTCTATGAGAAAAATCACTTCGATCAGTAAAGATGATAAGGGGTTCATCTGGGGGGCATCCAAAATGGGAATTTTACGAGTTACAGAGGGAGATTGCCGGATATACCAACTTCCATATATAGCAACAGATATTATCTCAGTCAATTTAACATATTCCTATTCAGGCTTGTATGCTTATACCAATAATGGACAATTGTTTCGCTATGATAAATTGCATGATCAATTTACTCTATTCACAAGTTTGCGAGAATATATTGACGATAAATATTTGAATGTCCATAAAATAATAGCTTCTGATAATGGTTGCTTATGGATAGCATGTACTCAAGGATTGTACAAATTAAAAAACGATACTTTGGCTATTGCTGTAGAAACAGGAAATCAGGTACGGAATATTCTGTTTTCTGATAATGAGTCTCTTATTTATACTACAGACGCCGAGATAAAACAGATAAATATTAAAACTAAAAAAACATGCGTTATTTATAATAATAGCAAAGCCGGAATGGACATGAATATATCTTCACTCTTATATGATAAAAAAAACAATCGTTTATGGATAGGAACTTTCTCTAGCGGTTTACATTTTATTGACCTCGAAACGAAAAAGCAACATAAAATAGCTATACCAAACTTCCCCAGACAACCTATATTAGCACTTGAGGCAAATACAGATTCGACTTATTTGGTTGGAATTGATGGTAAAGGTGTCTGGGAATTAAACAGGGAAGGCGATGCTGTCTTGAATGTTTATAAGGAAAACATAGATAATCCTTCATCCCTCCAGGGAGATGGAGTGTATGACATCTTATGTGATGAAAATAACCGAGTATGGATATCAACTTATAGCGGAGGACTGTCATTCTTTGAACAGAAACCAATTGTTTTACATCATATTACTCATCAGATAAATCAACTGAATTCATTGGTTAATAACAATGTTAATAGGGTAATTGAAGACAGGAACGGTAATATATGGTTTGCAACCAACAACGGAATAAGTCGATGGGACAGGGAGAATAATAAATGGGATACCTTCCTGCATAATAAGCTTGATGATGCACAAGCTTTTTTATCATTGTGTGAGGATAATGATGGAAATATCTGGGCTGGAACTTACTCGTCCGGGATATATATTCTTAATGGAAAAACAGGTAGGCAAATGAATCATTTCAATCCGGAAGAAACTTCTTCTGGATCTCCTTGTAAATTTATCTTTGATATTTTTAAGGATGGCCAGGGAGATATCTGGATAGGAGGAATAGAAAGCAATGTATTGTGTTACCTAACCAAAGAAAAACGATTCCAGAGTTATCCTAAACTACCAGTTAATTCTTTCCATGAATTAACATCAGGTAAAGTATTAGGTACATGTAGTCATGGATTGCTATTGTTTGATAAAAATAGCGGAAAGGTTAAAAAAATGCTGGACGGATATATTGTTCTGGATTGTGCTATTTTGAATAATGAAATTTGGATTGCAACAGCGGGAGACGGATTATTGAAGTATAATATTGAAACCAATGAAATAAAGCAATATACTACTAAATCAGGAATCCTTTCCAATTATATTAATAGTATTATTTACTCGAACGGTAATTTGATTTTAGGTACAGAAAACGGTCTATGCAAGTATAATATAGCTGATAACTCAGTATATACCTACCCCTCGATATTTTCATTTTCCAAACTTTCTTATAATACATCGGCTCGTTGTGGACTGAAAAGTGGCGAATTTGTATGGGGGACCAATAATGGAGCTATTATATTTGACCCGACTACCTTTTTCAATACCAAACTTAAAGGTAAGATATACTTTCAAGATATTAATATTTCCGGGCGTTCAATTCGTGAGATTCCTGAAATGATGACAGAACCTATAGATGAACTGGATAGTATTAAACTAAACTATGACCAAAATGTTTTTTCGCTTGAACTGCTTCCGATCGGTATATCAGTCTCCCGATGTAAATTCTCCTGGAAAATGGAAGGAATTGATTTGGATTGGAGTATTCCGACCAGTCTTCGAACTGTAACGTATACCAATCTCCCGGATGGACAGTTTACATTTAAAGTGAGGATGTATGACAACTCGTTTACACAGATTATAGACGAACGTTTTATTCATATCCATATTGTACCTCCTTTTTGGCGTACATGGTGGTTTCTGCTTATTACAATTGTTGGAATAGTTTTAATCGTCTTAGTGCTAATAAATTTCTACATCATACATCTGAAGCAGATCCATGCAGAAGACAAAATACGCTTCTTTACCAATATGGCACATGATATACGTACTTCTCTTACCTTAATAAATGCACCAATCGAGGAATTGAATAAAGAAAGAAATCTATCCGAGAGTGGACATTACTATCTAAACCTTGCTACGGAGCAATCGGACAGATTAACATTTGTTGCTACCCAATTGCTGGATATACAAAAAGTAGATATTGGAAAGGGGCAGTTATTTCTTACCATGACCGATATTGTGAAATTGGTACGCTTACGAATAATGATGTTTGAAACGTCTGCCAGGAAGAATCAGATAGAATTAGTCTTTTCCACAGATCAAGAATCATACTCAACTGCAATCGATGAAATAAAGATGGAAAAGGTGGTGGACAATCTTCTTTCCAATGCAATCAAATATTCATTAAGTGGTGGGAAAGTAGAAGTACGGTTGAACTGCATGGAAAAAGAATGGATTTTATGTGTGAAAGATTATGGCTTGGGAATATCGGAAAATGCTCAGAAGAAGCTATTTCGCGAATTCTATAGGGGTGACAATGCCGTCAATTCCAGAATGGTTGGCTCAGGTATAGGGTTGTTATTAACAAAAAATTATGTTTCAATGCATCAGGGGCAAATCTCCATTGAAAGTAAGGAACATGTAGGATCACTCTTTAAAATTGTGGTACCTTATAAAATAGTAGATCAATCAGATTGCATTATTGCTGATGAGACACCAACTGAGGCACAAGAAACACTTGCTACACCAACAATTGTAGTGGAAGATCCCAACGCAGAAACACAGGATCAACAGAAGAAGAAATGGCACCTTATGTTAGTTGAAGACAACTCCGACCTTCAAGGATTTATGAAACATGCTTTCCAGAAACAGTATATAATCTCTACTGCCTCTAACGGAAAAGAGGCGTGGGAGATGATTGAAAAAGGAGCACCAGACTTAGTGATATCGGATATTATGATGCCCGTTATGGATGGTTTCGAATTCTGCCGCTTGATGAAATCTACTTTCACAACCTCTCATATCCCCATCATCTTGTTGACATCTCTCTCTGAAAAAACACATGAGTTAGAAGGGTTAGGATTGGGAGCGGATGATTATATAACCAAGCCTTTCGATATGAAGCTATTAGAACAACGTATCTTATCTATTGTGAGAAATCGTGAGGTTGTTAAAAATAGGATTCTGAAGTTTTCGGGGAAAGCCATTGAAAGCTATGAACCCATACTGACTAATGAACAGAATGATCAATTTGTAAAAAGGGCAATTGAGGTTGTACAGAAAAATATGGATAATAGTGAATTTGGTAAAGATGATTTTGCCAAAGAAATGTTTGTAAGCACATCCTTGCTTTATAAAAAGTTGAAATCACTTACCGGACAGTCACCTGTTGATTTCATTAGAACCATGCGTATTAACCACGGCATGGAATTGCTAAGAACGGGTAAATACTCAATAACTGAGATTAGTGAAGCTTGTGGATTTTCCAGTGCTACTTATTTTGGTACTGTATTTAAAAAGCATTTTGGCAAGGCGCCTAGCGATATGTTTGATAAATAACGGCCATATATATCTAAAATAAAGACTCATTTATCTAAAATTGATAATGAATAAATGAACAGGAAGCTACTTTTGCACTATTCAATATTAACCAATAAATCAATAATATAATGAATGTGATAAAAGTTATTCTTGTTGTGGTATTCTTGAATCTATGTGCATGCTATGGATATGCATCTAGCCGAATAAAGTTAAATTTTGATTTCGACTGGAAATTCTCTCTAACTGATCATCCAGGATATGCTGCCATTGATTATAGCGATGCTAACTGGGAACAAGTGCAATTACCTCATGATTGGAATATAAAACAAAAGTTTGACAGAAAAGGCATAGGTTCAGCTGCATATCTGCCCGAAGGTATTGGGTGGTATCGCAAAACTTTCTTCGTGCCTCAATCCTATAAAGGAAGAACTGTTTCCATTCTCTTTGATGGAATCTTCCAGCAAAGCGATGTTTATATAAACGGAAAACACCTCGGTCATAGACCTTATGGCTTTTGTAGCATAGAATATGATCTTACACCTTATCTCCATACAGGGAAAGAAAACGTCATAGCAGTTAGAGTCAATACTACCGGAGGGCGTCCACGCTGGTATGCTGGAGCCGGTATTTATCGGCACGTTTGGCTTACAGCTGCAAATCCTGTGCATGTAGCTACTTACGGAACGTATATTACGACGCCAGAGGCAACTGAGGATCATGCTGATGTAAAAATTGTCACCACCGTATCCAACCAGTCTGATAAGGAACAAGCCATAACCGTTACACAACGGTTGATTGACGACTCCGGGAAAGAAGTAGCTCGCGGTAAGAAAGGGCATTTATTGATAAAAGCTGGAAACACAGCTGATGTGGAACAAATTGTACCTGTAGCATCGCCCCGACTCTGGACACTGGAAAATCCTGTTATGTACACTATGGAGACTACGGTGAAAGTGAACAACCGTGTTACCGATGTGTATGCCACTCCTATAGGGATTCGCACAATCCATTTTGATAAAGACAAAGGTTTTTTTCTTAATGGCAAGCACCATAAGCTAAAAGGAGTCTGTCTGCATCAAGATGCCGGATGTTTAGGAGTTGCCGTACCGGATCGTTCATACGAACGCCGCCTGGAAATCTTAAAAGAATATGGCTGCAATGCCATTCGTTGCTCTCACAACCAACCTTCCGCTGAGTTTCTGGACATGTGCGACCGCATGGGATTCCTTGTAATAGATGAAGCTTTCGACAAATGGAAAGGTGGATACTACAAGCAACATTTTGATGAATGGTGGCAGAAAGACATGGCAAATATGATATTGCGTGATCGTAACCACCCCAGTATTATATTATGGAGTATCGGTAACGAAGTGGGCGAAGCCAGTAGAAAAGACAACGAGGGAATAGAACGGGCTACAATGTTACGAGATTTTGTTCATAAGCTGGAACCTTCACGTCTTGTAACCTTGGCTGCCCAAAACAATCATCGGGAGGAATTCGCCAGTGTACCTGATGTTATTGGATATAATTATCTTGAGGCACGTATGTTGTCCGACAAAAAGAAACTTCCCGAACGCATCTGCCTTGTTTCCGAAGAATTACCTTATTACCGTGGTGAAGAAGGCAGACTTCGTAGTTATACTCCTTTGAATCCATGGCAGATTGTTGCCGGTAACGATTTTGTTGCCGGTGGCTTTATCTGGCCAGGTGTTGATTATCTTGGTGAAGCCGGCTGGCCCAGTAAAGGCTGGCCCAACGGACTATTTGATGTATGTATGTTCGAAAAACCTCGTGCCGCATACCATCGTGCCATGTGGAATCCGAAACCTATGGTACATATTGCTGTATTAGATCAAGCATTGGATATTGATCATGGCAGGGACCTCTGGCAGTGGCCTCCAATAGCATCACATTGGAATTTCCCAGACAAATATCGTGGAATGGTAATGGAAATAAGAACAACGACCAATTGCGAGAGTGTTGAACTTTTCCTTAATGGCAATTCCATGGGAAGACATAAAACAGCCAATTTTACCAACAATACTATCGTATGGTATTTACCCTATAATCCAGGTAAATTGGAAGCTAAAGGGTATAATGGAGAAACAGAAGTGGCAAGCTACAGGTTGATAACTTCCGGAGAAACAGACGCTGCCATTGTTACTGCCGATCGAACAGAGTTGAAAGCTGATGGACAGGATCTTTCCCATATTGCCATTCATCTGCTTGATAAAGACGGAAATCGCGTACAAACTGATGATCGGAAAGTAACCGTTACAGTAAAAGGAGAAGGAAAGTTTTTAGGAATGGACAATGGTGACCTGCGTCGCGAATCGTTTACAGGTAACACACAGAAAACTTATTTTGGTAATATGTTGGCCATTGTACAATCTACCAAAAAAATGGGCAAGATATCGGTGCACATTGTAGTAGAAGGAGTTGATAAAGAATATGTAGTTGATCTTCAAAGCCAATCATTAAAAAATAAATAAATGGTGCGTAATTTAGTATACTTACTCATTACTGTATTAGTCGCAATTTCGGCAACAGCCCAAACAAAGAAAGAGAATGTCCTCTTGCTTTCTGGTGAATGGAACTTTCGTTTCGACCCTCAAAATGTTGGTATCAATCAAAGATGGTATAAAACATTGCCTTTTGATGACACCATTATATTACCGGGCACTACTGATGAACAAGCGAAAGGAAATCCCGAACCACCAGAATTAGGGCGTTTCACACGCATACATGCTTATCGAGGAGCTGCATGGTATCAGACTGAAGTTGAAATACCAAAGCATTTCGAAGGAAAGAGACTTGTGCTTTCGATGGAACGCACTAAAGTAACAAAAGTATGGTTTGATGGTGAATTTGTTGGGGAAGATAACTCGCTTATTACCATGCAACGCTTTGAACTTACATCAGCTGCTATTCCGGGAAAGCACACCATTACGGTAAGAGTGCACAATGGAAAGGAAGAGAATCCTCCTATTGGAGGAAATCATCAGGTAAACGATGGCACACAAACCAACTGGAATGGCATTTTGGGCGATATCCAAATAAGTGCTACCGACAAAATTTGGATAGAACAAGTTAAAGTATATCCGGATATAGACAAGAAGAGTGCCAGAGTAAATATCATATTCGGAAATAGTGATAATACAACCTTTTCAGGTAAGGTAACCTTATCTGCACAGAGTTGGAACAGTTCCCATGTACATACGGTAAATCCTCTTGTGTGCAACATCGAAGGAAACGGGATTAATAATATGTTTGAGTTTACTTTACCTATGGGAGATGCTGTGCAGCTATGGAGTGAATTTAATCCAACTTTGTATCGCTTGGCAGTCAATTTTGAAGGGAAAAGTAAAAAAACTAAGATAACCGGAAGAAAAGATGTCAATTTTGGCATGCGTAAGTTTCATACCATTGGGACCAGTTTTGCCATTAACGGACAACGTACTTTTTTGCGAGGGAAACACGATGGTGCCGTATTTCCCCATGCCGGATATCCTCCGATGGATGTAACAGAATGGATTAGAATACTTACTATTATCAAATCATACGGGATCAATCATATCCGTTGCCATAGTTGGTGTCCTCCACAAGCGGCATTTGAAGCTTGTGATATAATGGGCATGTATTTGTTGCCCGAACTCCCTCATTGGGGAGGTGTAGGTAGGCGTCCTAAAGCTGTAGAGGGAGATGTTGAACAAAAAAGGGATGTGTACGACAACACAACAGAATACCTCATAAAAGAAGGATATCGTTTGTTTGACGAATTTGGGAACCATGCGTCTTTTGTTATGTTCGAAATAGGTAACGAACTTTCAGGAGACCGAGATGAGATTGCTAAAATTATTGGAAATTTCCGTAAATATGATCCTCGGCACCTATTTACCGGAGGTGCAAATAATTTTCTGACCAAGCCAAGGCTCACGCCTACTGATGATTTCTGGACCACTACCTTAACCGGTGGTTTATATGGATCAGGAGTCTTTAACGGTACAAGAGGAAAAGAAGTACGTTCTTCATACCCCAGTCACAAAGAGGGACATGTGAATAATATACTTAAAGGAACAGATTATGACTATAGTACCGGAATTGCAGAAGTTCCAGTGCCTGTTGTTAGCCACGAAAACGGACAATATCAAATGTATCCGGACTACCGTGAAATTGAGAAATTTACTGGAGTTACCCGTGCTTATAATTTTGAAACTTATCGCAAACGATTGAAGGATGCCGGAATGCTTGATTTGGCTGACAGTTTTTTCCGTGCTTCTGGGGCTTTGGCAGTTATTTGTTATCGTGAAGATATCGAAAGTGCCATTCGTACACGTGGGTTTGGTGGTTTCCAACTTCTTGATCTCCAGGACTTCCCAGGACAAGGCACTGCTTTAGTGGGCATACTCGATGCTTTCCTCGATTCCAAAGGCCTTGTTACACCTGAGAAATGGCGGGAGTTTTGTAATGACGTTGTACCTTTGCTCCGTCACAATAGCTTTACATGGACTACCAACCAAACTTTTGTAACCAAAGCGCAGGTTGCAAATTATGGGCCTGTCAATATTAATAAAGCGGCAAAATGGGTAATGAAAGATGCTGAAGGCAAAGATATAGCAAAAGGAGTACTCCCTTTGGTAGAAATACACCAAGGAGAGATTACTGATTTGGGAAATATAACAGTTGATATTTCATCAGTACAAGTTCCTCAAAAGCTTGAAATTACACTATCCATTCCAGGAACAGAATACAAAAATTCCTATCCTCTATGGGTATATCCTACAGACCTGGAACTAAATCCAGCATCATCTGTTAGAGTATTTACATCATTAAATCAGGAAGCCAAATCTGCTCTTGATAACGGTGATAAAGTGTTGTTACTACCTACAAAAGAAGTACTTCCTACTAGTATTGACGGTGCCTTCCAAACTGACTTTTGGTGCTATGCCATGTTTAACAAGTACAATCCTCCTGGCACTTTAGGAATCCTTTGTGATCCAAAGCATCCTGCATTAGCTCATTTCCCTACAGAGTTCCATAGCAACTGGCAATGGTGGCGGTTGTTGAAATACGGGCGTCCTATTGACCTGAAAACTCTTCCGATCGATTATCGCCCCATTGTTCATGTAATCGACAATGTCACGCTTAATAGGAAATTAGGTGTGCTTTTAGAAGCGAAAGTAGGGAAAGGACGTTTACTTATTTGTAGCATGGATTTACAAAACCTGCAAGACTATCCTGAAGGTCGGCAAATGTATTACAGTTTACTGAAGTATATGGATTCTTCAGACTTCAATCCAGAACAAGTTATTGATATAACACATATTGAATCTATTGTAACAGGCGCAAAGTAGCCTTTTCTTGATGTATAATCATTAAAAATAAATCATGATGTCAAAAATAAAAATATGCTATTTAATTATAGCTTTACTGTTAATAGATACTTCTGTTTTTTCAAATGTAAGCCAGAAAAACGGATATGATTTTCTTCCACAATATATCCTTAAATCCGGTTCAAAAGAAACGTTTAGTATTGTGGAAAACGGAAAAGCTGCCAAAATATATGTAGACCCATCTGACTGGAAAGGTGTCATTCGAGCCGCTAAAGATTTGGGTGATGACATAAAAAAGGTTACAACTGTTTCTGCTTCAGTTGTTGAAGAATCAAATTTTAACCCAAAATCAATCCTTATCGGAACAATCGGGAAAAGTGCGATAATTGATAAATTGATAGCGGAGAAAAAAATAGATGTATCACCTATTTTGAATAAATGGGAATCGTTTATTATTCAAACGGTAGAAGATAATTTGGTTATTGTTGGTAGTGATAAAAGAGCCACTATTTTTGGAATTTATGATATCTCGGAAAAGATTGGAGTATCACCTTGGTATTGGTGGGCTGACGTCCCGGTAAAAACCAGTAAAGAACTTTTTGTTAAAAACGGAACGTACCTTCAGGAGTCCCCCAAAGTTAAATATCGTGGAATTTTTATTAATGACGAATGGCCTTCATTTGGAGACTGGACTCATCGTAAATTTGGAGGCTTTAACAGTAAAATGTATACTCATATGTTTGAACTGTTACTGCGCTTAAAAGCTAATTATTTATGGCCAGCTATGTGGAATGCAGCTTTCAATGAGGACGATCCGATGAATCCGGTTCTGGCAGACGAGTATGGCATTGTAATGGGAACTTCACATCATGAACCTATGATGCGTGCTCATAAGGAGTATACCAAACGTCGTAAGGAGATAGGCCCTTGGGACTATATCAATAATAAAGAAAATATAAATGAATTCTTCAAAGAAGGGCTGGAACGGAACAAATATTTTGATAACATCATTACTATAGGTATGCGTGGCGACGGTGATTCTCCTATGGGAAAAGGTAATGACGAAGAAAATATAGGTACACTCAAAGATGTTATTAAGGGACAACGAAAAATTATATCGGAGGTTTATGGACGGAATCCTTCTGAGATACCTCAACTTTGGGCCATCTTTACCGAAGTTCAGCGTTATTATGATGCTGGCTTGACAGTACCAGATGATGTAACATTATTATTTTGCGACAATAACTGGGGACAAATCCGGCGTACGGGACCGACAAAGGAGAAAAAACGTAAAGGTGGCTTGGGATTGTACTATCACATTGATATGAATGGAGGACCTGCCAGTGACAGATGGGTAAATACTACAACTATTCCCAAATTACGGGAGCAACTTAATCTGGCTTATCAAACAGGGATAGATCAGATTTGGATCATTAATGTAGGTGATTTAAAACCTAAAGAACTTCCAATAGATTTTATTATGCGTTATGCTTGGAATCCGGACGCAATTTCTGCACGGGATGTCAGTAACTATACAGTAGAATGGGCAAAGCAGATTTTTGGAGAGGAGCATGCGGTAGAAATAGCTGATATTGTTTCCAAATATTCAAAATATAATTTAATGCGTAAAGCAGAAGTACAGCACCCGATGGTTTTCAGCCATGTCAATTATCATGAGTCTGATCGCATGCTTCAGTTGTGGCATGATGTTGTGAATAAAGCTGAAATTTTGGAACATAAGATATCTCCTGAAGCTAAAGACGCTTATTATCAGTTAGTACTTTATCCTACCAAAGCATCGGCTGGAGTTGCTGAAATGTACATTGCTGCAGGAAAGAACAATATTTATGCCAAGCAAGGTCGTATATCGGCTAATGACTTTACAGATAGAGCCGGCGTATTGTTTGAACTTGACAAGAAACTCAGTGATTATTATAACCAATGCATGTCCAAGGGTAAATGGTGCAATATGATGAGCGATAACCATATCGGCTATGTTAGCTGGCCTATCCCTAAAGTAAATCAACTTCCTCCATTTGAAGCTATTACTCCTCTCTCTACCCCTACCATGGGAGTGGCAGTTGAAGGAAGTGAACTTTCTTGGCCTGATGCTGGTTCAGTACTCACCTTGCCAACTTTTGAAGTGCTTGAAAATAATAGTTATTACATAGATGTCTACAACAAAGGTAGAGGACGTTTCGAATTTAGGGCGGTTGCCAATAAACCATGGATTAAGATTAATCAGAGTGAGGGATATGTAGACAAAGAAATGCGCTTGAATGTCACCGTGGACTGGAATCAACTTTCACAAGGAAGTCACCAAGGCGAGGTGACTGTTTCGGCAGGAAACGATCGGGCGATTATTAAAATAAATGCAAAAAAATATGCTATTCCTTCGGTGAAAGGCCACTATTTTGGTGGGGCTGGAGAATTTTCTATTCCTGCTTATCAATACAATCGTATTAGTGCGGGAAAAAATGCTCAATGGAAATTTGCACCGGATCTTGGTCGCGAGGAAGGTTGCATGCTCATTGAACCTGTTACCGCTCCCAGTGCGAAAATTACTGATGCTCCGTGTTTGGAATATGATATCTATCTGCCGGAAGATGGTGATTTAACGGTAGCACTTGGTATTCTTCCTACACAAGACATTAATCCGGCTCGTGGATTGCGAATGGCAATAGCGGTGGATGATGAGATGCCTCATGTCGTGGATATGCGTAAGGGGATGCACAATGAGTTTCGTGAATATACCCCTCAAAATATAGCTCGTTCCAAGTTCCTGAAGCCATTGCCTCCTATTAATAAAAACTTCGCATTAGCTGCGTATGGCAAGAAAAGACGTTCAGATACTTTTGATGGATTACGTTGGGTGGATGAAACAATGGAAAGTCGGAAAGCAGGCATGCATACTATAAAAATATATATGGTGGACCCAGAATTAGTACTCGAAAAAATCGTAGTTAATCCGGATAATAGTCATTATAGCTATATGGGAAAGCCATCTAAATGCTTTTGATTATCGATATATGTTAACTTTAAAGATAAAAGCCTATGATACTTACAAAAAAGAAATCAATCAAAAGCATATTATTAATCTAAAATATAAATATTGTATGACAAAGAATTTTATAGTTATATTATCAGTACTACTTTTCATGGTATTTATATCGACCAGTGGAGAAAGCTTTGCCCAAAAGCGTGATGGATACTATCTTAATCCTATTCTTCAGGGTGATTATGCCGATCCCTCAATTATGCGTGACGGCTCGGACTACTACATGACACATTCTTCATTCGATTATATGCCCGGTCTGACGGTTCTTCACTCCAAAGACCAGGTAAATTGGGAACCTGTCAGCTTTGTTCTGAAAGAGTATTTAGGCTCGGTTTGGGCGCCTGACATATTGAAGCATGGTGACAAGTATTACATTTACTTCACTGTGGCTGGTGCGCCAAAGGGAGGCAATTATGTTGTTTGGGCTGATTCCCCTTACGGTCCGTGGAGCGAACCTATTAATTTGAATGTAAAACATATTGATCCGGGGCACGCCGTAGGTGAAGATGGTACGCGGTGGCTTTTCTTGAGTGGAGGGCATAGGGTGAGACTTGCTGATGACGGGCTTTCAACCAAAGGTGATGTGGAAAAGGTCTATGACGGTTGGCGCTTTCCCAAAGAATGGATTACCACCGGGTTTGGTCTGGAAGCTCCAAAGGTGAGATATATCAATGGGTATTATTATCTGATGTGTGCCGAAGGTGGTACACTTGGACCTCCCACCGCTCACATGGCTGTATTAGCTCGTTCTAAGTCTATCAACGGTCCTTGGGAGAATTCTCCATACAATCCGGTAGTCCACACATCTGGCAATGATGAAAAATGGTGGAACAAAGGTCATGGTTCATTAATTGATACACCTGATGGTAATTGGTACATCGTGTATCATGCATACGAGAATGGTTATCTAAATCTTGGACGCCAGACTCTTATCGAACCGCTTGAATGGACAAATGACGGCTGGCTTCGTCTAAAGAAAGGAGTTACATGCGATAAACCAATAAAGAAGCCCATAGCCTCACAGGGGCAGATCGGCATGCTCCAGCACTTAAGTGAATTCCGTATCGGGAAAGAGTGGCGTTTTTACAGAGAATATTCTCCGAACAGATATTCTGTTGATGCCAATGCCATAACGATTCAAGGCAAAGGAGACACACCTCATAACTCTTCTCCGTTGCTATTTGTCGGTGGATGCCATGCCTATGAGCTTGAGGTTGAGATAGAGTTTGAAGGGGATGCCAAAGCTGGATTAGTATTGTGGTATAACAATCAGTATATGGTAGGAACAGGTGCCAGTTCGAAAGCTCGTTATTCCTACCGCCGTGGAAGCACTTCAGGAAGAGGCTCGCACAAAGAAACTTCCCGGATTTGGCTCCGCTTGAAGAATGACCATCACGTGGTATCCGGCACATATAGTCTGGACGGTAAAACATGGTTGAAAGATGATTGGGGTATGGAAATAGCCGGATTCAATAATAATACCCTTGGGGGATTCATGAGCATGCTGCCGGGTATCTTTGTCTGCGGCAATGGTAAAGCTCGTTTTAGTAATTTCAAATTCACACCTATCAATCATGATTAAAAGACTATTTTTAGCCCTTTGTTTATTATTCGGTATCAGTGAGGTCTATGCTCAAACTACCGATTTTAATACGGTTAATCCGCTTGACCTTAAGTTTCATCGTTTGGCGGTGAGACGTTTCATATTCTCCAACAATATTCCTCTCTCTGAGTTTGTTCCGGCGGAGATAGTGTCTTTCCCATCTATGCATCCGGCATTTCTACCTTCTCAATCGGGTATCCAGGAATGTGATTCTACCTTCAATGGTACAATCGTGGATGGACGATTGTTACTGAACGAGAAGTGTGGCAGTGGTGATGCCAGTTTCTATGTTGGTGCCGTTAATCCATTTGGCACTTATGAAATAGATATTCACTCCATCAATCACGATGGGGATAAGTCCACCGAAGTAGGGTTTGAACTGGCCCGTTTGGGCTTGAAAGACCGTGTCCAGCTTTTTGTGCGGAGTTCTTCATCGGAGAAGGGTATTTATCTCAGGATTTATAAGAATGGAGAAGTGGAACGTGAGGAGAAGTACACCGACACCTTGCCCGAACATGATTTCAAGCTCAGGGCGCAGCTATACGGTCATTCCCTCGCAGCTTTTGTGGAAAAACAAGGCCATACTACATTTCTGGGATACGTATCTGTAAAGACAAATTTCAGCAGTGTGATAGATTTCCGTTCGGTAAAGGATGCGGGGGAAGCCACATTCAATGTAATCTCCAACCTTAAGGGAAGCGCATTGATCTCTGGAGCCCGTTCCTATCTTTCTACGGGTATAGGTCAAGCTGATATCAGGCTCATTTCCTATGAGGACTTGAGTCCATACATGGATGACAATCGCCTTTGGTTCACTTTCAGTTGCCGCGGCGTTGATATCTTCCAATCGGCACAGGGGGTACTGAGTGTAGACCCCTCAGTATTCGACGTTAAGTTTGAAGGAATGATCGTGTTTGCCCACGGTGACGGATTGCTCCGTAACGATTACGCGTCACATCTCTTTTATGACCGGGGAGCCAAGGAATGGCGGGCTTATGCCTGCGATTTTGGTGGGACAAAGAACAGGGATGGACGTTCGGGAACAGGGCTGGTTACAGCGACATCAAAGCGGGATCCTCGTCGCGGATTCTCGGTAATGAAGGCGCAGCGCATAGAGACGACGCATGTAAATGGACATAATGAAGATCCCTGCATATTCTTTGATTCCAATGCTAAGAAATGGCGACTGTTGACTAGTGTATTTGCCAATAACTCTATCGTATCGGGTACTTTTGAGAGCGACAGTTGGGATGGTAAATTTACTCCTGTTGCAACACCTATAAAAATGAATTCTACAGGTACTTCAATGCAAAAGATTGGAGGAAAATATTATGCTTTCATGGGAGGTCTGGGCAATCTTCGTTGCCATTCCTATCCCGATCTGAATTACCTTGGTGATTTGAATCTCGACCTTCAGCCGCATTGGCCAAAACCCGCTAAACGTGTATGGGCTAGTCTTGTCCCCCTTCCCGAAGGATTCCCCTACCGTTTTGTCATACTGACTATGGATAGACCTAACTTTCCAGGTATTAAAGGAGCCAACTGGAGTTATGGAGCATTGTATTTTTATGGTGCGAATCTTGAATAATGGAAAAAATAGTTGATTAAATATGAATATTCTAAATTTGAGGAATAGTAGGAGGTGGCTGGTATATGCTATGACCCTTCTTTTTATAGTTGTCCCCGAAGTCTTTGGCAAGTCTGAAGGGAGTGCATCAGATTTTCCGAAACATTCGTTTCGTACACAGGGAAATCCCTATTTGCCTTTATGGGAACATGTGCCGGATGGTGAACCTCGTGTTTTTGAGGATCCGGATAACCCGGGCAAATATCGTATTTATATCATAGGTTCTCATGACGTCAGAGGTAATAGCTATTGTGGATTAGACATAAGGGCTTGGTCAGCCCCGGTAGAGGACTTGTCCGATTGGCGTGACGAAGGACCCATATTTACTTATGCCGTAGGCGGGCAGTGGGATGTGATGTTTGCTCCGGATTTGGTTGAAATAAAGAAAAAGGACGGAACCAAAGAATACTATCTATACCCTCATAGTCGCGGACGAAAAAGAGAAGCAATGGTGGCTAAGGGAAATCGACCGGATGGTCCCTTTATTCCAATAAACCTAAGCGCCGACGGCAAAAGTACACTACCGGGAAGCATTATGGGCTTTGACCCATCTGTCTATGTAGAGAGCATTACAGAACCTACTGATCCTGATTATGAGATAGGGTTTCGAGCTTATGGATTCTGGGGATTTCAAAAATCGTCTGCCGCTGAGTTAGATCAACAGACAATGTATTCATTAAAACCGGGAAAGCAGACTATTAAGTCTTTTATACCTGCCAGTCATAGCTATGGCGTACTTAAAGATGCCGAAGGTACACAGTTTCCTTATATTTATCCGGGTGAGGACCTTAAATCATTTAACTTTTTTGAGGCCTCTTCCATACGGAAAGTCGGAAACAAGTATGTATGGATCTACAGTGGATATTCCGGTCCTGATTATGGGCTAAGCAGTACTAATTCTTCGTTGCGCTATGCTTTTGGTGATACTCCTTTGGGACCGTGGAAAAGCGGAGGCGTTCTGGTAGATTCGCGTGCACCCGAACTTTATCAAGACGGAACAGCACTGCAGACAACGAATTCCGGACACAATACACATGGTAGTATTGAGCAAATCAACGGCCAGTGGTATGTGTTTTATCATCGGCCTCCGCGTGGAGGTGGTTTCGCACGTCAGTCCATGGTAGCCCCAATTAAAATAGAGTATGACGAAAAGCCGGTTGCAAAAGGAGGAAAAGTGGTTATAAGAGCCTATGATCCTTATCGTAAAGACCATGAATGGACTGCGAGAAGTTCTAACGGAGAGGAGTATACGGGTGCTGAGGTAACTTCAGAAGGATTTCACATCTATGGACTCGATCCTTACCAATATTATTCTGCCGGATATGCGTGTTATCTTTCAGATGTAAATACCATGCAGGATTCATGGGATATATGGGATAATCACATGTCTATTACCAATGTAAAGAATGGTCAGATTATTGGCTATAAATATTTTGGTTTTGGTGGACTTGATCGGGATAAAAAAGGCGTGAAATCTTTTGAGGGAACCAAACGGGGCAATCAAACATCATTAAGCCTGTTTCTCAGACCTAAGACACCTAAGTCATTCAAGGTCAACATTTGGTTAGATGGACCTTGGGATAATAAAGCATGGAAAGGAAAGAAAATTGGTGAAATAATTATTCCTGCGAATTCAGTACAAGCTATATCTGAGTTCACTGTGGATGTGTCGGAAACAGTTGACAAACTCGATAAAAAGCATGCCATTTACTTAGTTGCTGATGGAGATGAGAAGAAAGAACTCTTTGATTTTATAGGGCTTGGCTTTAACTCGAAGGACAAAACCATTACTCGTCCTACTATTCCTTCGGTGACGATTTACGTTGATGGAAAAGCTATCGAGTTACCTGAATTTCCGGTAAGGGCTACTAATTCCAATGGTATTTTAGGTTATGATCTGTATGAAACTATAGTGGAACTTCAGCCTGGCAGAACTAAGACGCCAATTATATCAGCATTGTCGAGCAATCCAGATATGAAGGTACAGGTAATCCAGCCTAATGCTGTTTCAGGAAAAGGTATTGTGAAGTTTAACCATAAAGGTGCGGTTAAAACATATAATGTAATTTTTGTTTCTAAATAAAATTATCCATATTATTTAAAACGAACGATGAAAATAAAAACATTATTTATTTTGCTGATCAGTTTCTCAATTGTGCAACAAGGATATGCGCAGAAAAACAACAAAGTGGAGAATGTTGTACAGCAACTAAGCATTAATGAAAAGATAGATTTATTATGTGCTAAATTTCCCGGTGTGCAGAAACAGGGATTGGTAAAGTATGATTGGTGGAGTGAGTGTCTACATGGAGTGGCTCGTGCAGGAAAAGCGACTGTTTTCCCTAAGCCGATTGCCATGGGAGCAACTTGGGACTCAGACTTGATAAAACGTATAGCTGATGCTATTTCAGATGAAGCACGTGCTAAACATCAACAGGAGGTGGAACAGAATGGCTTTTCCGATCGTCATTTCGGACTCACTTTCTTCTCGCCTACACTCAACATAGCACGGGATCCTCGTTGGGGGCGTACTTCAGAATGTTTCAGTGAAGATCCCTTGCTTACTTCCGACATGGGAGTTGCTTTTATCAAAGGAATGCAAGGAGATGATCCTTATTATCTGAAGACGGTTGCAACAGCCAAGCATTTTGTAGCTAATAATGAAGAAAACAGACGGTTAGGAGGTTCAGCTGAGGTCGATGAAATGTCATTACGCGAATATTATTTTCCTGCATTTCAAGCAGCCGTTACTCAAGGGCGGGTTACCTCCATTATGGGAGCGTACAATGCGTTGAATGGAATCCCTTGTTGTGCCAACTCTTTCTTATTGAATGATGTGTTAAGAAATGAGTGGGGATTTGACGGAGTAGTTATCTCTGACGGTTCTGCTATTGATAAACTTTACACACATCATAAATACGTTCCATCATTAGAAAATGGTGCAGCTATGGCTTTAAAAGCGGGCTGCGATATGTCTCTTCGTGATGAATATCGACAAGGATTATATTTGGCATATCAGCAAGGAATGATTAACGAGGAAGATCTTAATTGTGCAGTAAGGCGGGTATTGAACTTGCGTGCTCGTCTAGGCCTTGATGAAGGGACTTCGCGTGGTAATCCATATACGGCTGTTCCCTATTCGGTAGTAGAGAGTGAAGCACATCAGGCACTGGCACTTGAGGCTGCGCAGAAAAGCATGGTACTCTTAAAAAATGAAGAAATACTACCTTTGGAATTGAAAGATAAAACTATAAAGATAGGATTAATAGGAGAAGCTTTCAAGACTGTCTATTATGGAGATTATAGTGGCACGCCGGAAAATAATGTTACCTTATTTGACTGCCTGACCAGAGAAGTTGGTAAATATGCTCAGTTATCATGGATAAAAGAGCGTAGTAAAGAAGAACTTATACCATACAATTATCTCAAGCGCTCTGATGACCAGGCTTATGACGGTATATTAGGTTTCTCTGGAGAATACTATGAATCGGATAAGTTACAAGGTGATGTAATACTATCCCGTCAGGACTTGATGCTGGATTTTACACCTATTACTGATACACAATTACGTCCTTATAAACAGTTGTCTGCCCGGTGGACATCGCAACTTAAAGTACCGCAATCAGGAAGATATATTCTTAGCTTGATGGCTTCAGGAAATACACGAATGTATATTAATGGAAAGAAAGTTGCCCAGAAATCGAACAGCCAAAAAGTTCAGGCTTCCTTCGAAATTCTTTTGGAGCAGAGCAAGGAATATAATATTAAGATAGAATGTGAAGGTGTGAATGTGAAATCGCCTGTACGATTAACTTGGACTCCTCCTTTCAGTGAAGATGAAGATACACCAGCTAAATTGGCTTCACGTTCAGATGTTGTCGTGCTGTTCATACGTGATGATAATTCATCTGAAGGGCGAGACCGCAAAAATTTGAATCTAGGTGATGCTCAAATAGAATTGATTAAGCAAGTAACTACAGCTAACCCCAATACTATTTTATTGTTGGGTAGTGGATCTGTTCTGGCGTTAGATAAAATTGTCAAGTTACCCAAAGCTTTACTGAATGTTTGGATTGGTGGACAAGGTGAATCACAAGCCATTTGCGACTTATTGCTAGGCAGAGTTAATCCTTCTGGAAAAACCGCCGTCACTTTTTTTACTGACGAAACACAGTTACCTCCTATTGATGACTACAATGTAAAGAATGGACGTAGCTACCAGTATTTTAAGGGAGATATATTATTCCCGTTTGGTTATGGGTTAAGCTATACTGATTATTTGTATGGAACTCCTAAAATGAAAAAGAACAAGATCAAGGATGGAGAGCCGATTATTGTAACAACAGAAATAACCAATACAGGAGAACGTGATGGTGAAGAGATTGTCCAGTGCTACTTATCTTCTCCCGATTGGGAAAAACATGGGTTGAAACAGAAATTAGTAGGCTACAAGCGTATATTCTTAAAAAGCGGTGAAACAAAGCGTGTTGAATTCCGCTTGACGAAAGAAAAACTACTTCGATGGGATATGAAATCAAATCGATGGGGAGTTTCAACACATCAATATGAAGTATCTATTGCACCCCATTCTGGAATAAGAAATTTAGTTAGTTTTACTTATAACTAAATGACAAATTAGATCTGATATTTTATGATTTGTCTTGTCATGTTGTTTAATATAATATGGAATCAGTAAAGGGATAGGCAGGAAATGTTTGATGTTACTAGGAGTTTTTATAAATCTTCACCAAGTTATGGTGGAATGCTTTATGCTTGGTTTCCATCAATGCATACACGTACTGATATTATACTGTGTGGTAAGCAAACTAAAAAAGAGCTTTTGCTCGTAGTTGATGCGATTTATGAGCGGTTAAGCTATATAGAAAAGCTGGGCAATTGTTATGATGCTGACAGCGAACTGGCACGATTAAATCGGGTTGCTGCCCTAAGGCCACAGCCTGTCAGCTGTGAGCTCTATGATATGCTGGCTTTTTGTATGGATTGTCATACTCGTACCGATGGTTTCTTTGATATCACTGTTCATTCAGAGAATTATACGCCGAGTACAATTTCAGGTATTCAGTTGTCTTCCGAAGCTCATACTCTTTTTTTTCAACACTCGGGAATCAACATCAATCTTTCTGGCTTTTTGAAAGGATATGCATTGGAAAGTATACGTGAATTGCTACAACTCTATGGAATAGAGGATGCACTGGTAAATATGGGAAATAGTTCTATATTGGCTTTAGGACATCATCCTTTAGCTACGGGGTGGAGGATTGGCTTTGAGCAAGGGTTCGTTTCTAACAAAGGAGAAAAACAGGAAGTATTGCTTAAAAATGAATGTCTGACTGTTTCCGGAAATGACTCTTTGGAACGGAAACATATTATTGCCCCTTATTCCGGTAAATTGATAGAAGGGAAGTGGATGGTTGCTGTAGTTACAGAAAGTGGAGCAGTGGGTGAGATATTGTCTACTGCGTGGTTCGCAGCTGATACCTATCAACAGAAACTTCTGGAAATGGAATTTCACCCTCGCTTAATTTTAAAATTGTGCTAATGATGAGTTCTTGCAAAAAGTGAACTTATTTTGTTTCGTACCCGAGAGGCACTTGCTCCGTACATTCTTCGTTCAGAGCTACTTCTGACCGAAGAATGTACGGCTCAGATACGGTTCGGGTATGGTTCAGATATTAGCTTGTTACAAATAAATTTCCTCTTTTCTTTTGGAATCTTCCCGAATTTCATGTTACTTTGTTATCAGTTGAACTTTAATACTAAGAACACATTATGGGAAAGAGTAAGAAAAAGGTTATGCATAGCCGTAAGGAAGAAGAACAAGCTAAGAAAGTGTTGTTGATTATTGGTGTATCTGCATTGATACTGGTGCTGGTGATGCTGATAGGATACTCGTTCTTAGGGAAATAACTGATAGATGTCGCAAGAAATAGAACGGAAATTCCTCGTGACGGGGGAGTACAAATCGAGGGCGTATGAACAAAGCCGTATTGTACAAGGTTATATCAGTAGTGCAAGAGGCCGGACTGTGCGGGTGCGCATCCGTAACGGAAAGGGATATCTTACGATAAAAGGTGCTTCCGATGCCTCGGGACTCAGCCGATATGAGTGGGAAAAAGAGATTCCATTGAATGAAGCGGAGGAACTGATGAAACTTTGTGAACCGGGTGTTATTGATAAAACTCGTTATCTGGTGCGCAGCGGACGGCATACGTTTGAGGTGGATGAGTTCTACGGTGAAAATGAAGGTTTGGTAGTTGCTGAAGTGGAATTGACTTCGGAAGACGAGGCTTTTGAAAAACCGGATTTCATAGGGCGGGAAGTAACAGACGACGTCCGTTACTATAACTCGCAACTGATGAAGCATCCATACACCGTTTGGTAAGACCTTAATACCCTGTCAACAAGAAGTTAACTTCTTGTTGACAAACTCTTAACTTCTTGTTGACAGGAAGTTAACTCCTTGCAAATGGTTGCTAATCATGTATATTCAGAGGACGAAATGGAGAAACTTTATGAATACCTGCCTAGAGAACTGGTGACCTTTGTATTGGTGACTTTGTTTTCTTTATTAATAGGGCTTTCACAGCGGAAAATCAGTTTGAAGCGCGAAGGGGAGACAACGTTGTTCGGTACGGACCGCACATTCACTTTTATAGGTATTTTGGGGTATCTGCTTTATATTCTTGATCCGGTGGATTACCGCTTGTTTATGGGCGGTGGCGCTATATTGGGACTGCTGCTGGGATTGAACTATTACGTTAAACAATCTCAGTTCCATGTATTCGGGGTTACTACCATTATTATCGCACTCATCACTTATTGTATTGCTCCTATTGTGGCCACACAACCCTCCTGGTTTTACGTGATGGTGGTTGTGACGGTATTGCTCTTTACCGAATTGAAGCATACTTTTACAGAACTTGCACAGCGCATGAAGAATGACGAGATGATTACTCTCGCCAAGTTCCTTGCTATCAGTGGCATTATCTTACCGATGTTGCCGAATGAAAATCTGATACCCGACATTAATTTGACCCCTTATACCGTTTGGTTGGCTACGGTAGTTGTATCCGGTATCTCTTATTTGTCTTATCTGCTGAGGCGATATGTATTTCATGAGTCCGGCATTCTGGTATCTGGTATTATAGGTGGTTTGTATAGCAGTACGGCAACTATTTCTGTTCTGGCACGTAAGAGTCGCAAGGCACCTGCACAGGAGGCGCCGGAATATGCCGCAGCAATGTTGTTGGCAGTGAGTATGATGTTTCTTCGTTTCCTTATACTAATAGGTATATTCAGTAAGGCGATTCTTGCGGAAATTTATCCATACCTCCTTATAATGTCCTTCGTTACGGCGGGAGTGGCCTGGTATCTGCATCGGAAGCGTAAGCCGATTCCGGTGACGGGCGAAGAAGCTGAAGAAGAAGATAGCAGTAACCCGTTGGAATTTAAAGTTGCACTGATTTTTGCCGTTCTGTTTGTGATATTCACCATTGTGACACATTATACTTTGATTTATACCGGTACGGGTGGATTGAATGTCTTGTCGTTCATTGCCGGGTTGAGTGATATCACTCCATTTATTCTGAACCTGCTGCAAGGTTCGGGTGTTGCCGTTGTGGTGGTGACAGCTTGTTGTATGCAGGCTATCGTGAGCAATATTGCCGTGAATATGTGCTATGCGTTGTTCTTTGCCGGTGGGAAGAGTCCGTTGCGCCGGTGGGTACTGCGTGGGTTTGGTGGTGTGATTGCAGTGAATGTCTGCCTGCTACTTTTTTTCTATTTGCTATAAATTCCGCAAGAACGCTTACAAATATTCTCTCTAATCCCTTTTCTTTGTGCTTTTTTAACTCCGAAAATCTCGTAGGTAAAGAAAAAGAGGCTATTTTTGCCGCACTCGTGTGACAAAAAGGCAACAATGTACGTCTAATACAAAAACAGTCAACTAATATTCATCAAACAAACTAAAACAGAAATGAAAATTAAATGCCCTTTGCTGCTTATAATGTTGGTAATATCCTCATTGGTAGCGGCACAGAATGCGGCACCTCCATTTCAGATTAAAGGAGTCTTACTGGATTCTTTGACTCAAGAGGGAGAACCTTATGCCACAATCAAAATCGTAAAAAAAGAAGCGCCTGCCCATGCATTGAAAATGCTGGTAACAGACATGAAAGGTAAGTTTCAGGAAAAGGTTCCGGGGACGGGTGATTTCGTGATGACGATTTCTTCTATCGGTAGAAATACCATTGTGAAAGATTTTACTGTGAAAGCAGGAGAGAAAATTGTTGATTTCGGTACTTTGTATGTCACGGATGCATCCAATGAATTGGGACAAGTGGAAGTAGTAGCTCAAAAGCCTTTGGTAAAGGTGGATGTGGACAAGATAGAGTATAATATCGAAGACGACCCCGATTCTAAGACCAATTCCGTGATAGAGATGCTGCGAAAAGTACCTCTGGTGACGGTGGACGGTGAAGATAATATACAGGTAAACGGTAGCAGTAGCTTTAAGATACACGTTAACGGCAAACCTAACAACATGATGAGTAATAACCCCAAGGAAGTGTTGAAGAGTATGCCTGCGAATACCATCAAATATATTGAAGTTATCACCTCTCCGGGAGCAAAGTATGATGCCGAAGGAGTGGGAGGCATCCTCAATATTGTGACTGTTGGCAGTGGATTCGAAGGCTATACAGCCACATTCAGCGGTCGTGCCAGCAATATGGGACTGGGTGCTGGTGCCTACGCTACGATCAAACAAGGAAAACTTACGTTGACAGGTAATTACAATTACAGTTATAATACCCAGCCTACGAGCTATTCAGATAGTTATCGCGAAGATTATAATTCTACTGACCAGAAGTATTTGGAATCCACTTCTGAATCGGATTATAGCGGACAATTCCAGCATGGCAACTTGGAGGCTAGTTATGAGATCGATACATTGCGGCTCATCACCATGTCCGTAGGTATGTATGGTGGTGGAAATGATAATGAATCGCAAGGAAACACCGTGATGTGGAATGAGGCTCGCGACAAGAAAGCATATAGTTATCGTAATTTGATGGACGGAGACGGTTCGTGGTATTCCATCCGTGGTAACATCGACTACCAACGTACTTCTAAGAAGAATAAGAACCGTATGCTCACCCTGTCGTATAAGATTAATACTCAACCACAGGAGAGTGATAGCTATAATCGTTATTTGGATCGTTACCAGGTGCCTGAGGCTTTCCAACTTTATAACTCTCACACTTTCGGCAAGACTAATACCACGGAGCATACTTTTCAGGTAGATTATACAACACCTATCGGCAAAATACATACCATAGAGACAGGTGTGAAGTATATTATCCGTAACAATGTCAGTAAAAATAATTTTGAAGAGGATAAGAGCGATGATGGTAATGGTGATTATGTGTACAATGAAAAACGCAGTAGTAACTACGAGCATTTGAATGATATCCTGGCTGCGTACTTGGGATATACGTTACGCTATAAGGATTTCACTTTCAAGCCCGGCTTGCGTTTTGAGCATACGGCGCAGGATGTACGCTATATTGTTGGTGCAGGTGAAGATTTCAAAGTGAGCTATAATGATCTGGTACCTTCTGTATCTATGGGTATTAAGTTGGGACAGACGCAGACATTGCGTGGTGGATATGATATGCGTATCTATCGTCCTGGTATTTGGTATCTGAATCCTTATTTTGATGATAGTAACCCGATGTTCATCAGTCAGGGTAATTCGGAACTGGAGAGTGAGAAGAGTCATTCGTTTAACTTGAATTATAGCAGTTTCTCATCTAAATTTAATGTCAATGTTTCACTGCGTCACTCCTTTAATAATAGCGGAATTGAGAGAGTCAGCCGGCTGATAGGTGAAGGAGGTGAGGAGTTTGAAGGGGGACACTTTGCTCCTGAAGGTGCTCTTTACAGTACGTATGAAAATATAGGTAAGAGCCGTCGTACTGATATGAGCTTATATCTCAACTGGAATGCATCGCCTAAAACACGTATCTACATCAATGGTCGTGGTGGGTATTCGGATCTTAAAAGTCCGTCGCAGGGCTTGCACAATTACGGTTGGCAGGGCTCTATGTATGGTGGTATCCAGCATACTTTCCCGTGGAATTTACGTGCCAGTTTGAATGCCGGTGGAAGCACGCCCTATATTTCTTTACAGGGAAAGGGCAGCGGTTATTCTTATTATAGTCTGAGTGTAAACCGCTCGTTCCTGAAAGATCGATTGACAGTAAGCGTTTATGGATCAAATCTCTTCTCGAAGTATATAAACTTTAATAATACAACCTTCGGTGAGAATTTCTACTCTACCAGTAAGAGCCGTTATCCCAACCGTTCGTTCGGTATGAGCATTAGCTATCGTATTGGTGAATTGAAGGCTAGTGTGAAGAAAGCTGCCCGCTCCATTAGTAACGACGATGTGAAAGGTGGTGGTAGCACTCAAGGCGGCGGTGGCGGAGAATAATCTGCCCGTACTTTCCTGAATTATTTTTCATCCGCAGATGGCGCGGATAATGCAGATTTACGATTGAAGAAATCTGCGTTATTCGTGACGTCTGCGGATGAACTGTTTTCTATAAGGGATATTCCAGACAAGTCACTGTACCATCCATTGTCATGACAATGATTTTCCCTTTTCCTGCATTCTTTAGTGAAGTTATTGCCGAATGGGAGATTTTGTGTGACCAGGCAATGCCGCTTCCGTCTGTCCGCACGGCATGGAGAACACCAAATTCAGTAGGAATGAACACCAATTGTTCGGTTGTTTCCATACGGGTGGGGATGAAGTTGCTTTCGTAGGGCATTGATGTATTCCAAAGACTGGTATAGGTGCCGTGAGATATATCCGCAGCGGTGATGTTGTTCTTGATTCCTTTCACATACATTGTTTTTCCATCCGGTGAGAAGCCGAGGGACTCGCGTCCTTTCGCTTCATCGGAAGCCCAAAAGATTTCTCCCGTCCTGGGATGGAATGAGCGGACGAAATAGTCGGAGCTGAGAACTATGACTTGTTCATTCGTCTTTCCTTGCCGCGTATACGGCAGTACTACCGGCCAGCAGGCACCCGGTGAGAAATATCTGCCTCGTTTGGTGTCGAACTCCCATATTTTCTCCCCACTCCTGCGGTCGATGGCATAGAACATCGCTCCCCAAGTGCCTATATATACGCGCTCTTTATCCACAGCCGGGCGTGATTCGATGTAGCCTTGCAGACCATTACAAGTCCAGTTCAGTGTTCCGTCTGTCAGCTTTAAAGAGTAGAATTTACCGTTGCTGCTGCCGATGTAGACTGTACCTTCGGTTACGACAGGGCACGCTACAATGGGGTAATCAGTATTGTATTTCCATCGCACTGTGCCCTGCTTTCTGTCAAGGGCATAGATGAAACCATCACAGGAAGAGACTATGACAAGTTTTGGGGTGATAAATGGGGCTGAAAATATCTTGTTTCCGGTGGTATAGGTCCACTGGGTTTTGCCGTTCTTGGCATTAAGGGCATGGACGACACCGGCTGTATTGGTGTAAACGTACAAGTTACCGTCTATGCTTCCCTGCGAAGCGATATCGGTCACATCCTTCAATTTCCAGGTTTCGCGTACCGAAGGATAAGTAGCATTGATAGCGAAATCCGGACGATAATAAGTGGTATCCTTTTTCTCCTGCAAAGGTGCCAGATGAATCGTATTCCATACAGGGCGGGTTTCTGTTTTGATGATGCGTTCATGGAACTCTAATGTATTGCCGCGAAGTGTGACCAGGTTATATCCGCCTATCGGATCTTTTCTGCGCAGGGACGAACGGCCGATTACGGCGGGAATACCTTCGGCATCATAAGCACGGTTCACGTGTAGGTGTCCGCCGAGTATTGCCTGGATATTGCGCGCTTTAAGAATGTCGACAACTTCGTACCAGTTACTCAGATCCTGATCGATAGGGAAGTGATTGATGAAAATAATGGGTTGTTCTGCCGGAGTGGCGCGAACGATAGAATCGAGCCACAGAATTTCTTCGCGGGGAATGTGAGGTGGTCCCATACGCAGACTTGGTCCGGCGCCACAGCCGATGAAACGTACTCCCTGCCAGTCGTAACAGAAATGGGAGGCTTGGAAAATCTTGTCGAACATAGTGCATCCGTTTTCACTCCAGTTTACATCATGGTTGCCGGGGATGAGAAAATAAGGTTTCCGGAAGTTCTTCAGAATGTCTTGCAGCAGATAAAATTCCTTGGTGTCACCGAATTCAGTGACATCGCCGCTGAGGATGGTGAAGGCAACGTCAGGATTGGCATTGATGTCTTCAATGGATTGTCGCAGGTCGTCTTCGGCATAGGCGAAAGAATTGAGATGTACATCACTGAGCCATGCGAAAGTGAAGGCTCGTTCGTTGCTGCCTTGTCCGTAGGAAAGGAGAGACAGCGCTATCACACAGATAGCCAATAAAATTCTTTTCATGATTCTTTGGGGGTATTAGTAAGTGTTATACCCCCAAAGATAAAGAGTTTTAGTGGAATAACCAGCGCTCATAGTCCACCTTTTCGTAAAGTGGCGCAATGGTTACTTCTGTATTCGCGTCTTTCTTTCCAAGCAGGAACTTGTCGACAAACGCTTCTACTTCAGGATACTGGCTTTCGGGTAGCTGGCAGTGCCCATGTCCGCCTACGATGGAGAAGCCCATTCTGTCGGCAATGCCGAAGGTTTCCCATACTTTACGGGCAGCACGGCAGGAGACATAACCCGATTCATCAGCCAGCCATACATAGTCCGGGTTTCCGAGTACCAGCAGTGCACGCGGTGCTACTATGGCACACAGTTCGTGGTGGTCATACGGCAATTTCGATACATTATCTTCTTTATACTGGAACATGCTTTCCTTAAACCAGGCATGACTGGTTCTTCCCAAAGTTTCCACTTCACCCAGCGTTTCGGAAACACGCCATGCTGCCGCACCGCCACCACCCGGTTCCTGAGCAATGGTCAGTGCAATACGCTCATCGAATGCTCCGGCAAAAAGAGCCATTTTCCCGGCGAAGGAACAACCGGATATGGCCAGTCGTTTGGTATCTATCTTGCTCTTTTTACCTACGATTTCCAATCCGTCAATGATACGGCTCACTCCCCAGGACCAGGCGCAATAGGCTCCCATGTCTGTACGGTCAGGATAAAGTTTGTTGATAGGCTCGTTGCCGCGCTTTTGTGTGTGCGACATGACTTGTGTGAAGTTGAATGCGATTTGTGCTATATTGCGGCTCGTGAAGATGGTGGGAGGAAGACTACCCGTGCCTCTGCCTATTCCAATGATGGCTGGGAAAGGGCCTTTACCTGCCGGATAAGTAATTTTTGCTTTCAGGGTGAGCGTTTGTCCGTTCACTGTTACATTTACTCTAAGGGTATCATCCACGATATCCGCTGTAATGTCTTTTTTCGACACTACGGGTTTCTCGCCGATTTCGTAGTGTTCTATTTCGCGGGCTATCTCTGCACGCCGTCGGCTCCAGTCCTTGAAGTTGGTTGAACGGCCACTGCCATCGGACCATTGAAAGGGATCGGTCAGTGTTTTTACTACCGGCAGTTCGTTGATACCTGGCAACACGGGTGCAGGATTCTTTATTCCCGTATTTTCCACAGTGTAGACTAAGGGGATTTTCTGTGCAAATGTGGAAATGCCCATACCCATGTTCAGCAGAACAATCAGTACCCATAAACGTGTTTTCCTGTTTTTCATGTTTCTATCTTTTAAGAGGTTTACATCTGTTGGCAAAGATAGACGATGTTTTTTTTAACCGGTTAGTAGGATGTTACAGATACTTTTCATGGTGTTACATAATTAGAGAAATAGACTTCGTTTTTATTAATCTATATTCAAAAAGTACTCATTCAGGTTCTGTGTAGGTTTCAGATCGAGCTTCTTTCGCAATCGGTACCGGTTATTCTCTACTGCACGAACCGAAAGGTTCATTAATGAGGCAATATCCTTAGTCTCCATATTCAGCTTGAGGCAGGCACAGAGACGCAAGTCATTGTTGGTCAGTTGCGGATGCGCCTCTTTCAACCGTTTGAAGAAGTTGCGGTGCTTCTGTTCGAACTTGATAAGGAACATTTTCCAGTCATCTTCCGTATCGAGGTTATTGGCAAGCAACGTATTTATTTTCTGATAAAGAGGTAATAAGGCTTTCTGCGTATTACGGGAGCAAATCTCATCTACCATCTCTTTCAGTTTCAGGATAAGTTCGTTCTTGTGGATGATGAAAGAGGTCTGGGTAAAGATCTCGGCATCTTTTTCCTCGATTTCATTTTGCAGTTGCTCGTTCATCAAGCGCAGGCGTGTAGCTTCCTGAGATTTCATTCTACGCAAGTGCTTGGTTTGCAGACGTCGTTTCATCAGGTAGAAGGTGCCGAACAGAGTGGCGATAATGAGTAAGCAGCAGGTAAAATACCACCAGACAGTATTGTACCAGGGAGGAAGTACGTCGAACTCCAGAAGAGTGTCCGGTGAGTAATTGTTTAAGCCGTCCGTGGTACGCAGGCGAAGTGTGTATTTGCCTTGCGGCAAGCGGGCGTAGGAAATGCTGTTCAGTCGCTTCGGGGCACTCCAGGTACTGTCCATTTCTTCCAGTTGGTATTGAACGAAAAGGTTTCCGGCAAAGGCGGCATTGACAGAGAAGCCGACAGTTACCGTATTGTCTTTATAGGGGATATGAATAGTTTTGTTGAGGTCCATGAAACCTGCATTCTGTTCTTTTCCGGCATGAATAAATTCCAGATTGGGGGCGGAAAGTTCTACGGTTTGCCGTTTGCTGCGATGAGAGTCATGGAGGATAAAACCTGCATCCAGGCAAATGAGTGAGAGGGAGTCGTTGAGAACGGAAATATTCTCATAAGCCGTGATGAGTGAAAGATTGTCAGCTTCTACCTTATATGCTTCGCGGATGCGGGCAATGTATCCGTCATAGAAGAAACGGTAGACAGATGAGCCGGTGATGGCCCAGCTTTCTTCACTGTCGATGGGAACGATACGTTTCAGATCGTGTATCGTTTCGAAGCACCGGTTCAGATGCTGCTCAAGCTGCAAGTTGTCGTTGACCTCATCATAGATATAAAATTGATCATTGCCTAAGAATAGGATGCGTCCGCCCGATTTGAATAATTGCAGGCGGGCAGGGAGTGAGCTGTCCTTCTCATTACCGTAATACGTATAGTATCGGAAAGCGCTCTGTTCGTCATTCAGACGGCATTTGTAGACGCCGCGACTGCTGGTTTCCAACCAGATATTTCCCAAATGATCTACTTCGGCATTATATATCGGGTCGGCGATCTGGCGCATGGAGTTTAGCTCTCCGGTAGTTCTGTTTAATATCAGGAGTTCATCATAGGTAATGATAATCTGTATTTGTTTTCCATTGATGGTTGCCTCCAGGGTGCGGAAGACTCCTGTATTGATGCGATACGGGTGACGGATATGGAGATCGGGAAGAATTTCCAGCAGTCCGTTAGTATGTGCGCAAAACAACCGTCCGTCTATTTTACGGAAGGACCATACCTGCCCCTGAGTGCCCTCTATCAATTTGAGGGAAGAAAACATATCCAGATCATTGAGCTTGTCATGGCGGGTGTAGTAAATTCCCTGATTCGTTCCGATGAGCAGATTGTCGTGCCAGATAGTAGCATCGTATATGCCGCCGAAGCCACCGTCTGTGGAACGGTAGTAACTTAAACCATCGGTATACCGGATGTAAGCGAGCCCACGGTCAAGGGCTACCCAGATGTTATTTTGATTATCCTCGTAAAGGGATAGAACGGTGTTATTCTGAAGAATGTTAGCAGTGGAGAAGTGATTGAGGATATTTCCATGGGTATCTACTTCATATATGCCACTGAGCTGTGTGCCCAGATAATAGGTGTTCCGTTTGGCGGAATAGATGGCACAGTTCAGTTCCTGCCCTCTCAATTGTCGCGAGAGGGAGAGGTTCCAAGGGATAAAGTTCTTTTGATCGTAGATATAGATTGCACCGGTGGAAGTGCCTACCAGATAACGGTCGGTATCGTAGGGTAGGATGACACGGGTAGTGGTGCCGTTCAGGAATTCGCTCCCGGGGATTTTGTTGAGTATGCCGTTGTGTAACTGATAAAGTGCACCATACATTTCTTGTACCCAGTATTCATTACGTACCTTCAGAAGAAGTAAAAAGGCGTTTGGCCCATCAACGGGAGTGATGGTATGGTGATCGTATACATAGATGTGACTGAAAGACTGGAAATACACTTTGTCGCCTTCTATCCAGATACGCCAGAAACTTTGGTTGTCGAGTGGGTTATCCCCATTGATTAATCCTTTCAGTGAAGTGTATTTCAGTTCTCCTGATTGGTCTCGATCCCAGCGTCCCAAGTCTTCGGAGCCCCCACTATAAATGGTGTGGTGGGATTCTACGGCTATGGCACGTACGAGGCTGGCATCAGGTGTTTGAAAGAGTTTCCATTCCATGCCGTCGGATGCCAGCAGGCCGATGCTGTTACCGAAGTACATGATACCTTTCTCATCTTGCCCGATAGACCAATTCTTGTTGGCAGCGTGGTATTTGTCACGTGAGAGGTTGGTGACATAAGGCTTCTGGTTGGCGAGTATGGTGGCACATACAAAAAGGGACACACAGGTTATGATAATGTTTTTTCGGATGTCCATAATAGGTTGAATAAAGGTTAGAAAAGGTCATGACCTTATTGTTATTCTTGGGACAAAGATAATTAATTTAAGGTTAGAGTAAAAATATAGGGGATTTTCTTTATTCACCACAGAGTGACACAGAGTCTCACAGAGTTCAATCTATAAAAAACAAAAAAATGAAACTCGGCGAAACTCTGTGTCACTCTGTGGTGAGCTTATTTAAACCCCAGCTTCTTCAGTCCGGTTTGCACATCGGGATGGCTCATGAATAGTTTCCACAGCAGGCCGGTACGGTAATTTTCTATCATTACAGCGATAGGTCCTTGGTCGATGGCAAGATAGCGTTTAGGATACCAATCTTCCGTTTCGCTGAAAGCGTCATAGAAGCCATAAGGTCCCAATACCTTGTCTCCCATTCCATAGAGATAGCGCATCACTTCCAGTGAGTATTCCGGAGTATAGACAATAGAAGAAAGAGCGGCAGTGGGAGAGATGACTCCGTGATCTGCCGACTCGTTCGGAGCATGGGCAGAGTAGCCGTTGACAGAGTAACTGGCGGTCAGTCCCCAACAATCAGGACCAAAACCTTTCCACTGCTTCGGGTTGCGGATGCAATAGGCGCGGTTGATCAGAGTAAGATTGCGCATTTCATTGAAATAACCGGGACAATACTTATCAGATAAATTTGTCGGGTCCAGTCCGAGGAAAGAATAGTGTGCCCAAAAGAGGGGACCGGCTTCACAACCTTGATAGCGCAGGTGAAGTTCGATATCTTCTACCTTGTGGGGATCGACAATGGCGCCTTTTTCTGCCCAACCTTCATGATAGACAGTTGCGGGAATGCTGTGCGTGGGGGAGGCAGCAGCAAGAATGTACATGATGAGACACTCATTGTAACCGTGTACGGGGAAATTCATTTCCCAGCCGTATTCGGGACTCCAGTGCCAATAGAGTACATTCTGATCGTTCCGGCGATAGAAATTCCAGTCAACTTCACGCCACAGTGTGTCGATGCGCCCGGCAAGGGCTTGTTCTGCGGGGGAGCCGTTGATGTAATATTGGTGTACGGCAAGCAGACCCTGCATCAGGAAAGCGGTTTCCACGAGGTCACCGCCGTTGTCTTTCTGTCCGAAAGGTTTTACCCGTCCGGTATCTCCGAACCACCAGTGCGGGTAGGCACCGTGGAAACGGTCGGCTGTTTCAAGAAAAGAGACGATGCGCTCCATGCGTGCCAGCCCTTCTTCACGGGTGACGTAACCGCGGTCGATGCCTGCCAACACAGCCATGATTCCGAAGCCACTGCCACCGGTGGTCACTACATTCTGGTCATCTTCGGGATAGATACCATCTATATGGATACGTTCGCATGCCAGTCCGCTATTAGGTTCGGCTCCTTCCCAAAAGTAATTGAAGGTACGGCGTTGCAGGGTGTCCATCAGTGTTTCGTCGCTTATCCGGTCCGGTTTTGCTGCCGGGCTTTTACATTGTGTAAAGCCCAGCAACAACAGGAGCAATAATAAGCTATATTGTGTCTTCATACCTATTTCTATTGAAGGATTACATCAACAAGTACGGGATCGTGATCAGAAAGGAAGCCATTCTCCGGCCTATCCTGGATGACACGATAACGGTTCGTTTTCATGCCGCCGCTCACAAACACATAATCCAGCAAGACACGTTCTTCCAGCGGCAGCCGACCGAAATCATGGAAAGACCAGGATGGACCGTACGTAACGGCTGCCACTTTTGACGCATTCTCCATTCCTCCTTTTTCGAGAGTCTGCAGAGGTGTCTCGTCGGGAGTACAATTGAAGTCGCCGGTGATGATGGCTGGCATGTGCGGGGCAATCTCTTTAATCTTGTTCAGAATGAGTTGTACGCCTTCTTTACGCGCTGTCTCTCCGTCGTTGTCTAGATGGGTGTTGAAGAATACCAACTTCTTCCCGTTACTCTTTTCTTGCAGTATGGCCCAGGTAGTAATACGGTTGTAGGAGGCGTCCCAGCCTTTGATGCCGATGGTTTCGGGCTGTTCACTAAGAGAGAAATTACCGTATTCCACCAATGTGAACCGGTGGCTGTTGAAGAATATCGGGCAGTATTCGCCTGCTTCCTTGCCATCGTCACGTCCTACGCCTAAAGCGGTGTATTGGGGAAGACCTTGTTTCAGGTCTTCCATTTGATTGTGACGTACTTCCTGCATACCCAGCAGGTCGGGCTGATAGTAGGTAATCATTTGGCAGACGTTATTTTTGCGATATTTCCAGTTATTGGCACTGTCCGAAGGAGCATCCAGGCGAACATTAAAGGTCATCACCTCCAGTGGCTGTTCATTCTGTGCAGACTGGTTTTTGCAACTGCCAAGAAGCATCAGGCCACACACGCAGGTCAGTAAAGCTATGTGTTTCATGTTTCCTTTGTTTTTATTCTGAATTATCACTTTAAGCTCAAACGGGCTGTTTTTACATGCTGGCTGTTACCGCCGATCATTACATCAAAGTCTCCCGGTTCGGCTACATAGTTGAGATCATAGTCGTAGAAGTGCAACAATTCCGGGGTGATTTTGAAAGAGACCGTCTTACTCTCACCTGCTTTGAGGAAGATTTTTTCGAAGCCTTTCAACTCTTTCACCGGACGGGTAATGCTTCCCACCAAGTCGCGGATATACAGTTGTACCACTTCCGCACCATCCCGCTTACCGGTATTGGTCACTGTAACTACAGCGGTTACAGAACCGTCCTGGTCCATTGCAGGAGCGCTCAAAGTAATGTCCCCGTATTGGAATGTGGTGTATGACAAACCGTAACCGAACGGATACAGTGGATCATTGTCAACATCCAGATAGTTACTGCGGAACTTCTCGAACCATTTACCTTCTTTCAAAGGGCGGCCGGTGTTCTTATGATTATAGAACAAAGGGATCTGCCCTACATTCTTCGGGAATGTCATGGTCAGTTTGCCACTTGGATTTACATCACCGAACAGTACATCGCCGATAGCATAGGCAGCTTCGCTTCCGCCGAACCATACATTCAGGATAGCGGGTACATTTTCCTGTTCCCAGGTCAGTGTCAATGGACGGCCAGTAAAGAGGGTCAATACAACCGGTTTTCCGGTCTTCAACAATGCTTCCAGTAATGTGCGTTGTACATCGGGAATATTCAGATCTGTCCGGCTTGAACTTTCTCCGCTCATTTCAGAAGATTCACCTAAAGCGGCAACGATGACATCTGCGTTTGCCGCTACCTTCAACGCTTCTTCCAGCATTTCCTTGTCTGTGCGGTTGTCACGGTTCAGCGAACGTCCGAACATGGTGGCGCGTTCTTCGTAAGCGGCGTCACTACTGAGGTTGCTGCCCTTGGCATAAGTGATGTTCACCTTACCTGCCATCATTTCTTTCAGCCCTTCATATACAGAAGGATAATCGTTGAGGCGTGCAGCTACACTCCATGTTCCCGGCATGTTGCTACGGGTATTTGCCAATGGACCTATAACGGCAACCGTACCTTTTTTTGCCAATGGCAATACAGGAACCTGGCCGTTTTTTGCCGGTTGATTCTTTAAAAGTACAAAGCTTTCACTCGCAATCTTGCGGGCAACATCACGGTGTTCTTTGGTGAAGATATCCCGTTTCGGGCGCTTCAGGTCACAATATTTGTAAGGGTTGTCAAACAATCCCAGCTTATACTTGGCCTCAAGGATACGGCGACAAGCCTTGTCCAGTGTTTCCATGTCAATCTTTCCTTCGGCTATAGACTTTTTAATGGTACCGATGAAGCCTTCGCTCACCATATCCATATCTACGCCTGCGTTGAGCGCACGTGCCGAAACTGTCTGTAAGTCACCGATACCATGCGCAACCATTTCAGAAATTCCAGTGAAGTCCGTCACTACAAAACCGTCGAATCCCCATTGTTTACGTAGTACATCGGTCATCAACCATTTGTTGGCTGTGGCGGGCACGCCGTCTATTTCATTGAAAGAAGCCATAACGCTACCTACACCAGCCTCTACAGCAGCCTGGTAAGGGTATAGGTATTCGTTGAACATGCGGTTGCGGCTCATATCCACAGTGTTATAATCGCGTCCGGCTTCTCCGGCTCCGTACAGAGCGAAGTGCTTTACGCATGCCATGATCTCATCGTTTCGTTTCAACTGATTGTTGAGGTCCACTCCCTGATACCCCGACACCATTGCTTTAGCGATGGCGCCTCCCAGGAACGGGTCTTCACCGTTACCCTCGCTGACACGTCCCCAGCGCGGATCACGGCTGATATCTACCATCGGGCTGAATGTCCATGAGATGCCATCGGCACTGGCTTCGGTAGCAGCAATACGGGCGGACTTTCTGATAGCGTCCATATCCCATGAGCAAGAGAGTCCCAATGGAATAGGGAAAATTGTTTCGTAGCCATGCACCACATCCATACCGAATATCAGGGGGATACCCAGGCGTGATTTCTCTATGGCAAGTTTCTGTACATCGCGGATTTTCTCTACTCCTTTCAGGTTGAGAAGTCCGCCTACCCATCCTTGCTCAATCTTTTTGGCTACATCGCTGTTCTGTGCTTGTCCGGTAACGATTTCACCGGAAACGGGCAGGTTTAGCTGACCGATTTTCTCTTCTACAGTCATCTTCTTCATCAGCGCGTCGATGAAGCGATCCATGTCCTGCGGAGCTTTTTGTGCCTGCATACCGGTAACACCCATCAGGGCAGTAGCCAGCAATAAGCTTGTTTTTCTGAAAACTTTCTTCATGATATGTTTTGTTTGGGCATTTATTTAAGTTTCGCAAGTTAATGATAATCCGGTGCAATCTGTATGTTGTTATCATTAACTTGCGAAAACTAAATTAATTCATAAGGTTACTCATCCTTCGGCTCTTTCAGCAAATCAGGAATCTGAGTATACTGGTTGAAAGGAAGCGGCAAAAGTGCCTTATCTTCAGACCAGCCTTTCAATTCTGTTTTTGCCAGACCGGTGCGTACAAGGTCGTTATAACGTTCGCCCCATTCGCACACCAACTCCATACGGCGTTCGTCGATAACTTGTTGGAAAGTTACATTGGTAAGTTCCGGCATCTTGGCACGTCTTCTTACTTCATTGAATGGAGCGTCACCATTCTTGCCATTTTTGATTTTCGCCTCGGCATTCATCAAGAGAACATCAGCATAGCGGAAAATACGTGCATTATTGTTTGTACCGTATTTCGTACGTCCCGGTGTTAATTGGTTCAGCGGGGTGTATGCTTTACCGTTCCAGCAGTCGGTCTTTTTCGGATCTACTTGCTCCCGGATATAATCACCGTCCGGTGTCGTTTCTCCTGCCAGCAGGAATGAAGTGGTGGCACGTATTGTCTCTCCACGAGCGTATGCCCAGTCACGGAAAGATTTCAGGATACCGCAGTCTCCCCAACCGCTGATGTCACTGCCGGAGTTATTGGGACCTTGACAAACAAACCATTGGTCACCATCAATCAGATCTCCGGAACCATTGCCGAAGTCAGTCATCTGACATTCGAATATAGACTCGTCACAGAGCTTTCCGGGAATCTTCCATAATTGGTAGAAGTCGGGATAGAGTGAGAAATTACCATGCTCAATAATATCGTTTGTCAGTTCTTCTACCTTTGCATAGTTACCCATGTTCAGATGAAACTTGGCAGCCAGCATCTCGGCAGAGAACGCTGTAACGGCTCCCTTGTGTTCACTTTGGTTCGGACGGATACGCGGCATATTATCAATGCCGTACTGCAAATCTTCCAATGCATATTTGTTTACCGCATTGGCAGTGGAGCGGCTCAAATCAACCTGATTATTGTCGCGGAGAATGGTAACCGGACCAAATGCCTGCACCAGACGATAGTAGGCATAAGCACGCATAAACATCACTTCACCACGATATGCCTTATAGTTTTTCATATCGCTATCGTTGGTGATATTCTCAGCGTACAGGTCTAACGATTCAATAGCTGCATTGGCAGTTTTGATAATATTGTAATATTGCATCCACAATTCGTTGAAGCCCCAGAAAGAATCATTATACTTATATTCGCTCAGGTTGTAATAGTCACTGCCATTCCACTGGCCGCTAAATACGTCTTGGTCGCGAATCGTAGTAATTTCCCAGATCACCCAGTGCAAACCGCTGGTGCGAATCTTTGCATATACGCCTGATACCGGTTGGTACATATTGCTGATATTGGTATAATCCACCTTCTCTTCCGGCACTTTTCCTTCAGGCTCTTTGTCCAGAAAATCATTACAGGATGCGAACGATAATACCATCAAGGCGGACATTATATATATAAAAGGTCTTATTAATGTTTTCATTAGTTCTAAATTATTAATGGGTTATTTCTTAGAAATCAATTTTCAAACCTAAGGTGTAAGTCGATGTCAAAGGATATACTTCGGTATCCCAACCTTGGCTGTCGGACAATTCAGGAGTGAATGCGTTGGCCTTGAAAGTTGTGAACGGACGGTCGGCAGTCAGACTCAGGCGTAAGCCCGGCATGGTATAGTTACCAAACTTGAGGTTACGGAATGTATAACCAAGCGTAATATTCTGAATACGGAAGTAGTCGGCACTTTCTACAAAGTAAGAGCTATACTTCTGGTCGCTTACGTTCCAAGGTTTCAGCAGGGCGGCAGCCGACGGATTGGAGTTCGTGGAACCCGGGCCTGTCCAGCGTTTTTCATATTGGGCGCGGTCGAAGTTATAATTTTGTGAAGAATAACGAAGCGCACGTTTACGGTTGAACATCTGGGCACCGGCCTGTCCGTAGGTAGTCAGCTGGAAGTCGAGGTTCTTGTAGTTAAGACCGAGGTTGATACCGTAAGTAAAATTAGGAATATAGGAACCTAATGTAGTACGGTCATTTCCGTCAAGAACATTGTTTCCATCAAGGTCGGCATACTTTAAGTCACCCGGTACACAACCGTTGGCCACTGCAATAGGATCAGCGGCAATTTCTTCCTCTGTCTGATAAACGCCTATCATTTTGAAGCCGTAGAATGAATTCATTTCTTTACCTACAATATTAACGGTCTTACCACCTCTGATGATACTGTTACCGTTCAGGTCTTTCACGCGGTTTCTCAAAGTAGAGATGTTTACACCGATATTGTATGAGAAGTCTCTACCGATTTTATCGTTCCAGTTGGCACTTACATCGATACCGGAGTTGAGAATCTTACCATAGTTTCCGGCAAGGGTGGTGGTGCTGAATGGGAGTAGTGGAGCGATCACAGCATTATTAGTCATACGGTGATAATAGTCAACGTCGATATTCAGACGGTTGTTGAGGGTAATAAAGTTTATACCTGCATTCCATTCTTCAACAACTTCCCACTTCAACCAACTGAAGTATGTACTGTTCTGATAACCTGCAATGGTAGAATTACCAAATACACCGGATGCAGCGTTACCAGTCGCGATAGAAGCGAAACCGTCGCTTGCTGCTACTTGGTCGTTACCCAGTTTACCCCAGCTTGCACGTAGTTTCAGGAAGTCAATCCATTTCTGATCTTTCAAGAATGATTCTTCGGACAGAACCCAGGCTGCACCTACTGAAGGGAAGTAACCCCAATGTTCCTGATATTTGCTGGAACCATCGGCACGCATTGTGAACATCAACAGATATTTGTCATCATAGTTGTAGTTCAGACGGGCGAAGTAAGAAACACCTCTGTAGCAGTAGCCGTCGTCTTTTACGGTAGCACCTGCTGCGTCACCGTTCTTGATGTACCAGTATTCGTCAGCTCCATCGGGAACGTTGCTTGCTTTACCTTCGAACATGCGCCATTGTTCCTGACGCATGGAGTAACCTGCCATGGCGCCGAATCTGTGTTTGCCCCATTGGTCATTATAAGTCAGGGTATTATCCCAGATATAGTTGTAATACTTGTTTTCGTTCTTTGTAAGCTGAGTGGTGGCTGATTGTTGCCAGCTGCTTACGTAGTATTTCGGAGTAAACTCACGACCTTGGGTAGAGAGGAAACTATAGGAATAGTTCGTCTTGAAATTCAATTTGCTGGGAATAAAATCAATCTGAGCGTAGAAGTTGCTCAATACCTGATAGTTTTCTTTGCTTGAATCGAAATACTTGGCAGTTGCGACAGGATTATAGAAGTTTGATGTATAACCGATTGCATCCGGAGAACCAAATTTGTCAGGAAAAGACTTTTCATTGTACTTGTCGTCATAAAGAGCCACGATGGGAGGACAGTTGAACGCTTTCTGCCATGCCTGATTGTTAGGCACTTGTTGTGTGGAGTTACTAAACACACCGTTGAAACCGACTTTCAGCCAGTTCGTAGCATCATAATCGACAGAACCACGGAAGTTCATACGTTTGTAGTTGTTGTCAACATCCATAATACCATCTTGATACAAATAGCTTACGCCGACAGCATACACCGCTTTTTCGGAACCACCATTAATGTTTAAACTGTGGTTTGTGATAGCGGCAGTGCGCAGAAGCTGGTCGTACCAGTCGTTGTCTGCTCCAAAAGTCCAATTATGGAAGTCGGGGTCATCATAACTACCGCCGTATTTGTCGATGGATTGTGTGAAGTGAGTCTTATAGGAGTCGAAGTTACCTTCGAGAAGCATAGTTGCATATTCGTGTGCATTACAGAGTTCGAGCACATTGGATGCTTTCTGGATACCTACATAACCGTCATAAGTGATCTTTGCTTTCTGGTTACGCGAACCTTTTTTGGTGGTGATGAGAACTACACCGTTTGCAGCGCGTACACCATAGATAGCGGCAGCCGAAGCATCTTTCAGGATAGACATTTCCTGAATATCCGCGTTGTTCAGGAAGTTGATGTTGTCGTAGAACATACCATCTACAACGAACAACGGCTTACTGTTGGAGAATGAACCGATACCACGGATCTGTACGGTAGGACCTTCACCCGGAGCACCATTATTTACGATATTGACACCGGGAACTTTTCCTTGGAGGGCTGCCATAGGGGTGGTAGAAGGTACGGCAGTCAGGGCCTCACCTTTAACTACGGTAATGGGAGCCGTCAGGTCTTTGGCCTTTGCAGCACCATAACCGATTACGATAATTTCTTCCAATTGCTGTGAGTCCTCTTTCAATGTCACATTGATAGCCGAACGTCCGTTCACTTTTATATCTTGCGGTAACATACCTATATAACTAAAAGTGAGTGTTCCGTTTTCCGGAACGTTCGTTAATGTATATTTACCATCTAAATCGGTAACTACACCGTTGCTGGTACCTTGCACGAGGATGGATACACCAATCAGTGCGTCACCCGATGTGTCGGTTACGGTACCTGTTACTGTTCTTGTCTGGGAGAGTACGGGCATTGCTACCAATATGAGGCACGCCGTCAAGAATAGATTCTTTAGCCATAAGGCTTTTTTCAGAAGATGTGTTTTACTCTTCATCGCATTAAATTTTTTTAGGTGGATAACTCTTTTTGTTTTCTTCTTAGCTCTGCGCAGTGCTCGAATTAAACTTCATCGCAAATGTAGAAATTTCGATGTGCGAACTACAAAAAAGATATTCACCACCAATACATATCCCTGATTTTTAACAAATCGGGGACTACTCATTTACTACTCAAATCAATTTAATGCATTGTTTATGAGATAGATAAAGAATAAGGACGGTGTGAGCGATCTTGTGGGATAATAAAAGTAGGGTTGTCGGAAGTCACCACAGATTACACGGATTAACGCAGATGAAAAGTGAATAGATAATTATTCAAAACTGATAATCTGTGAGAATCCGTGTAATCTGTGGTGAAAAAACTTTTGCCGTATAGGCTTTTCTTATTTATTTATCTGTTGAGAATCCCAGTTTCTGCAATCCGTTTTGCACATCCGGATGGCTCATAAATAGTTTCCATAACAGGCCAGTACGATAGTTCTCTATCATGACGGCAATAGGTCCCTGATCGATAGCAAGATATCGTTTGGGATACCAGTTCCCTGTTTCGGAGAAAGCATCGTAGAAACCATAAGGACCGAATAGCTTATCGCCCATGTCGTAGAGATGGCGCATCACAGCGAGCGAATAGTCCGGGGTATAGACAATGGACGAAAGAGCGGCTGTAGGAGAGATGACTCCCTGGTCATCCCGCTCGTTTGGCATGTGGGCGGCATATCCGTTGACGGAGTAGCTGGCGGTCAGTCCCCAACAGTCCGGACCGAAACCTTTGTAGTGCTTCGGATTTCGGATGCAATAAGCACGGTTCACGAGAGTCAGATTACGCATTTCATCGAAATAGCTGGCGCAGTATTCATCTTTTAGATGCGTCGGATCTAATCCGAGGAAGGAATAATGTGCCCAGAAGAGGGGACCAGCTTCACAACCCTGATAGCGCAGATGAAGTTCGATATCTTCTACTTTATGGGGTTCGACGATGGCGCCGTTCTGTGCCCATCCCTCATGATAGACGGAGGCGGGAACGCCGTGCGTGGGTGAGGCAGCGGCAAGTAGGTACATGATGAGACATTCGTTGTAACCATGTACGGGGAAGTCCATTGCCCAACCGTATTCGGGACTCCAATGCCAGTAGAGTACATTCTGGTTGCCCTGGCGATAGAAATTCCAGTCGACATCACGCCAAAGAGTATCGATGCGTTTGGCAAGCGCCTGTTCTTGGGGAGAACCGTTGACGTAATATTGGTGTACGGCAAGCAGTCCTTGTATAAGGAAAGCTGTTTCTACGAGGTCGCCACCGTTGTCTTTCTGTCCGAAAGGCTTTACCTTGCCGGTGTCTCCATACCACCAGTGAGGATAGGCACCGTGGAAGCGGTCGGCTTTTTCAAGGAAAGAGACTATCTTTTCCATACGTGCCAGACCTTCTTCTCGAGTGATGTAGTTGCGGTCGATACCTGAAAGTATCGCCATAATGCCGAAGCCGCTACCGCCGGAAGTAATGACGTTCTGGTCTTTTTCGGGGTAGATACCATCCATGTGGATACGCTCGGGGGCAAGACCGCTGTTAGGCTCCGCGCCTTCCCAGAAGTAATTGAAGGTTCTCCGTTGAACGGTGTCCATGAGGGCATCATCAGTAAGTTGGGCGGCACTTCCGGTCTTGGCATTCTTGCAGGCTCCGAGGAGAAGTAAAAAGAGGAGGGGAAGATAGGTTGTCAATTGTTTCATAATTAATAAGGGGTTAAAGTGTAGTGATTAGGGTTTAGTGATAAGTGATTAGTGCCATGCGGAATAATAGCGTAGCCCACTAATCACTTATCACTAAACCCTAATCACTTTATTTAAGTGTCAACTTCGCCGTCTTCACAGCCTGGCTGTTTCCACCGATCATGATGTCAAAGTCACCCGGTTCGGCTACGTAGTTCAGGTCGTAATCATAGAAGCGAAGCAGATCACGCGTGATAGTGAATGATACCGTTTTGCTTTCTCCGGTGCGAAGGAAGATTTTATTGAAACCTTTCAACTCGCGTACAGGGCGGGTGATGCTTCCTACGAGGTCGCGGATATAGAGTTGAACTACTTCCGCACCGTCATGTTTACCAGTATTGGTGACGGTGACTACGGCTGTAACGGAACCATCTTTTCCCAATGTCGGTGTGCTCAATGCAATGTCACTGTACTGGAAAGTGGTATATGACAATCCATAACCGAAGGGATACAGCGGTTCGTTATCCACATCCAGATAGTTTGAACGGAACTTTTCGAACCATTTGCCTGCCGCCAGTGGGCGACCGGTATTCTTATGATTGTAGAACAAAGGTATCTGGCCTACATTCTTCGGGAAAGTCATGGTTAGTTTTCCACTCGGATTGACGTCACCGAACAGAACATCGCCAATGGCATAAGCCGCTTCACTGCCTCCGAACCATACATTCAGGATGGCAGGTACATGCTCCTGTTCCCAGTTCAGCGTCAACGGCCGACCGGTAAAGAGGGTTAGTACTACGGGTTTACCCGTTTTCAGTAAGGCTTCCAACAAGGTATGTTGTACATCGGGCAAGCCGAGTTCGGTGCGGCTTGAACTTTCACCGCTCATTTCAGAAGATTCTCCCAGGGCAGCTACGATAACATCGGCGCCGGCTGCAACTTTCAGTGCTTCGTCCAGTAACTCCTGGTCCGTGCGATTATCGCGGTTCAATGAACGGCCGAACATGGTGGCACGTTCTTCGTAAGCTGCATCGCCGATGAGGTTACTACCTTTGGCATAGGTGATGTTAACCTTGCCTGCCATCATTTCTTTCAAGCCTTCGTATAAAGAAGGATAATCGTTGAGGCGTGCGGCTACGCTCCAGGTGCCCGGCATGTTGCTGCGGGTATTTCCGAGAGGGCCGATGACGGCAACTGTACCTTGTTTCTTCAACGGAAGCACGGGGGAAGCAGTTACGGGTGACGAGCTATGAGCTACGAGTGGCTGTGCGGTGGCGGGGGCATTCTTCAGGAGAACAAAACTTTCGCCGGCAATCTTGCGGGCGACGTCACGATGCTCTTTTGTGAAGATATCCCGCTTCGGACGGTTCACGTCACAGTATTTATAAGGATTGTCAAACAGTCCCAGCTTGTATTTCGCTTCCAATATCCGGCGGCAGGCTGTATTCAACGTGCCCATTCTTACTTTTCCTTCTTTAATGGATTTCATCAGTGTACCGACGAAGCCCTCACTTACCATATCCATGTCCACCCCTGCATTAAGAGCGAGTGCACTGACGGTTTGCAAGTCGCCGACACCATGCTCTATCATCTCTGAAATGCCTGTGAAGTCCGTTACCACAAACCCTTCGAAGCCCCACTGGCCACGCAGCAAATCGCTCAGCAGCCATTTGTTTCCGGTGGCGGGAATACCGTCTATTTCATTGAATGACGCCATCACACTACCCACTCCGGCCTCTACGGCAGCCTCATACGGGTACATGAATTCATTGAACATCCGGTTGCGGCTCATGTCTACTGTATTATAGTCGCGTCCGGCTTCTCCGGCTCCATACAGTGCAAAGTGTTTTACGCAAGCCATGATTTCATCGTTGCGGTGCAATTGGTCTTGCAGATTGGCACCCTGGTATCCGTATACCATTGCTTGTGCGATAGCTCCACCCAGGAACGGATCTTCTCCCGAGCCTTCGCTGACACGTCCCCAACGTGGGTCGCGACTGATGTCTACCATCGGACTGAATGTCCAGGAAATGCCGTCGGCACTTGCTTCGATGGCTGCAATACGGGCGGATTTCTCGATAGCCGCCATATCCCAGGTGCAGGACAATCCCAATGGAATGGGGAAGATGGTTTCGTAGCCATGTATCACATCCATGCCGAACAGCAGAGGAATGCCGAGGCGTGATTTCTCTACTGCCAGCTTTTGCACTTCAAGAATACGGTCTACACCTTTCAGGTTGAAGAGTCCGCCCACCAATCCTTTTTCAATCTTTTGTGCCACGTCGCTACTTTTGGCCTGTCCCGTGGTGATGTCTCCCGTGACGGGTAGGTTCAATTGTCCGATTTTCTCTTCCACGGTCATCTTCTTCATCAGTGCGTCGATGAAGCGATCCATGTCTTGCGGTGACTTTTGAGCCTGTGCCGCCGCTATGCTCATTAAAGCGCTGATCAGCAACAGGCTTGTTCTTTTGAGTATTTTCTTCATATCTTTTTATTTATATAAGTTAGAGTCCGGTAAGGAGATACTTTGCATTTGTTTGTTTCTCCAGTTGGAACTACCAGTTTCAAGCGATGAAACTGCCGGTTTCTCGGTGTGAAACTGAGAGTTTCAAGGCATGAAACCAATGGTTTCACACCGAGAAACTTTTAGTCACCTGCCGGCATCTTTCTGATATCCCCTATTTAATTCCTAATTGATTAATAATCGGGGTTTTGTATCAATACACCGTTTGATTTATCTATCTCTGTTTGCGGCAATGGCAGCAGTGCGTTTTTAGGCTGATAGTTCTTTCCGGCAGCCTGAAGCACTTCTTGTGCGATACCCCAACGTACGAGGTCATAGAAACGGTCGGGCTCTAATCCCAACTCTACGCGGCGTTCGTGACGGATAGCTTCACGCAATACACTCTGATCCAGAGACTCTACTTTAGGAAGTACATTGGTCAGTGTGCCGCGGGCATGTGCGCGTACTTGTTCCAGATAACCGCTTGCTTCGCCCATCAAACCTTTTTCGTTGGCAGACTCGGCAGCCATCAACAGCACGTCCGGGTAACGGATCAGGCGGATATTTACCCAGAAGCCCATGCGGGTATACTTGCGGCGCAAGGCTGGGTCGGTGTATGCTTTCTTGTTGAAGTAAGCGCCCATGGCGGTAGAAACGGGAGATTCGCCATAAGGTGTATTGGTATTCTCCGGTGTGATGGGGTCGTCATTACTGTGGCGGAAGTAAAGCAGTGTAGCATTCTTACGCGGATCGCCCGGTTCGTAAGCTTTACCCATCAGGGTGGTGGCCATGTGCCAGCCCCATCCCAAATCCCAATCGCCTGCTCCGCGCACACCCTGTACCTGGCAGAATTGGCTGCCGATACTACCATCTTCTTTCATGGCATCGGTGGCTTCACATTGCAGTTCGAAGATACTTTCACCACAGTTCTCACCTTCTACGGTGAAGACTTTATCTACCGGAGTATTCAGGTTATAAATGCCGGAGTTGATTACTTCGGTAGAGGCTGTATACATATTGTCCCAATCGTTACGCATCATGTAGGTGCGTGCGTGCAGGGAACGTGCGGCACCCCAGGTGACGCGTCCGGTGTAGTCACTGTTCCATCGCAGTGGCAAGCAATCCTCGGCTGTGGTCAGGTCCTTGTCAATCTGTTCGTATATCTTCTCAGCAGTGGTTTTGGGGACATTGGCATCGGAAGCCTCGACTACTTTAATGGTTACCAAGGGAACTTCACCGAAGGCACGCACCAAGTTGAAGTAACAGTAAGCACGGAAGAAGAGGGCTTCGCCCTTGGTACGGATATTTTCGGTATCGTCCTTGTTTTCGCTCTTCTCTATATCGTCCAGGATTTCATTGCACTGGTAGATGATTTTATAGTTCTGGCTCCAGTATGCGCCCAGAGGACCGTTGGAAGCAGTATACTCGAAGTCATCGTACATTGCAGCCTGCTCGCCACCGTCACCGGCATCACTGCCTTTCTCAGAATCTTCACTGCGTACCATGTGTATCATGAAAGCGGGGATACCTGCGGTGATATCATAACCACGCATCAAGTAGTAGACATTGTACATCTTTCCGCCTACAAGGGCGTTGGGAGCGTCGTCTTCCGTGAACTGTCCCAGTGGGTCGCGGTCCAGGAAGTCATTACAAGCACTGAATGAGAGGGCGGTTGCACCAATCAACAGGGATAGGATATATTTCTTTATCTTCATATTCTTTGTTGTTAGATGGTTTATGATACTGCTTTAGAACGTTAAGTTGAATCCAAACGTATAAATCGCCGGCATCGGATAACTTCCGTCGTCTACCCCGAAGGCGATGGCCGAGCCACCCAGTTCAGGCGTATATCCGGTGTTATGCTTCCATGTTTTCAGGTTTTGGATATTCACATAAAGTTTCAATGCCTGCATACCGATCTTGGAAATCAGCGCCTTATCAAAGTTGTAAGCCAATGATACGTTGCGGATGCGGAAGAACGAGCCGTCTTCTATATAATATTCGGAATTCATATTGTTGATGGTATGCTTCGTGTTCAGCAACGGCTGGGTATTGCTGGTACCCTCTCCATGCCAACGATCCATGCGTTGTGCCATGAAGTTGAACTGGCTCCAGTTGTAGTTATCCCAGGTACGGTAAATCTGGTTACCGCCTTGTCCCATCATATCTACTGCCAACTCCCAGTTTTTATAACCTACTCCGAGAGTGATGCCATAAGTAACATTAGGAGTCGGGTCACCAATCATGGTACGGTCGGCGGTGGTGATTTCACCGTCACCGTTCACATCTTTAAACTTCAAGTCACCCGGAGTGACGGTTGCAAGCGTATTCTTCGGTGAATTGTTAATCTCTTCCTGAGTCTGGTAAACACCTTCTACTTTGTAACCATAGAAGTAGCCGATAGGATAACCTGCCATTGTATAACTTTGGCTCTTATCTCCGGCAATGATGGAGTATCCATCCTGTACAAGGCTTAATACCTTGTTCTTAATTGTAGTCAGGTTGGCCCCGACGTTATAATTCCAGTCGCCGATCTGGTCGCGCCAGCTCAGTGCAAGTTCCACACCCAGGTTTTCGATAGATCCCAGGTTACCGATGCCCGGCACGGTTCCTGAGATACCGGGAACTTCTGCCAGCAGGTCCTTAGTTTTCTTCTTGTAATATACACCTTCAAAGTGCAGACGGTTGCGGAAGAAGTTGGCTTCGGCACCTACTTCCCATGCTTCTACTTTTTCCCAACGCAGGTTCGGGTTAGGGAGATAGGCAAGCTGATAGCCCGGATAAATGGCGGACGGAGTACCGAATACTGCGGAATAGGCATTGCTCAGCAAAGGCTCTGCCGGATAGGCTCTATCCAGGTTTTGGTTACCCAGGGTACCCCATGATCCTTTCAGTTTCAACATATCCAGCCATTCGATACCTTTCATCCATTCCTCTTCGCTCATCAACCAACCCAGACCTACGGAGTAGAAATTCTGCCATTGGTTTCCTGTATAAGAGAAAGCGGAAGAACCGTCGCGGCGGTAGGAGCCGTTGAACAGGTATTTGCCTTTATAGTTATAGAGAATACGTGCCAGTACAGATACTGTAGAACGTTCCCATTGTGTACTACCGTTGGTTGCAGTGGCGGCATCGCCGATACTTACATACCATTTGTCCGGATTGTCCGGAATGACCAGTCCTACGCCTTGTGTGCGTCCGGCATTCAGATTTTCGAGTTTATTATAATAGGTGGTAAAACCGGCGGTGGCTGTCAGACTATGGTCGCCCCAGGAGTTGGTATAAGTCAACAGATAGTCGCTCTGCACTTTCATCTCGGTCTCTTTAGCCTGAGTCACTCCGGTCTTGCCGGTGCCCAATGTAGCTATGTCATCCTCGGCACTGGCATCATACACTTTAATAATCGGTGTGTAAGTCCGTGTGCTGTTCGATGCATAATCCAGCGAGAACATGGCTTTGAACTGAAAGTGTTGCAGGAAGTCCCATTGCCCGTATATGTTGCCCGAACCGCGGTAGTTCTCCGCCTTTGTGGTATTTGCCTTCAGTTCAACGTCCACCATCGGGTTATTCATCTGCGCTTTCTGGAAGCCGGGGAGGGAGGTATACAATCCATATTCTTTGTTATACACCTCTGCTACCGGAGCTGCCCGCAAAGCGGTGGCAACACTTTTTGAATCAGCTGGCAGCATACGTGCACCGTTAAACTGGAAACCTACTTTGAAGTTGTCCGTCACTTTATAATCATTGCTGATGTTTAGTGTGATTTTGCTGTACTTCTCGTGCTTGATGTTCCCTTGTTCGTAGGCATAACCTGCGCCGAGGTAGAAGCTGTGCCTGTCGGAAGCACCCGTAATGCTGATGTTGTTGTTCGTAATGAATCCGGTCTGGAAGATTTCGTCCTGCCAGTTGGTGTTACCTGTCCAGTCCGAGAAATTATATTCCGGATTGCCTTCATTTCTCAACTGTTCGTTATACAGCAGTTTGAAACCATCGGCATCTACCATTGCAATTTTATTGGTAATGGCTTTGAAGCCGAACGAACCATTGATGTTTACCCGTGTCTGTCCCTCTTTCGCTTTCTTGGTGGTGATGATGATTACACCATTGGCACCACGCACACCGAAGATGGCAAGTGAGGAAGGGTCTTTCAGGATTTCCATTGACTCGATATCCTGCGGGTTCAGGAAGTTGATGTTGTCATTGAACAGTCCGTCCACTACATACAAGGGCTTGTAACCATTGATAGAGTTTGTACCGCGTACGCGGATTTCCGGGTCGGCACCTGCCTTACCGGAGTTGATGATTTGTACACCGGCCACTTTACCTTGCAGGGCAGACAGTGGGTTGGCAACAGGTTTGTTGGCAATTTCATCACCTTTAATGTTGGTGATAGATCCTGTCAGGTCACGCTTTTTGGCACTACCGTAACCGATGACCACTGTTTCGGCAAGCATTTGCGAGTCTTCTTTCATCTGTACATTGATGACGCTTTGGTTGCCTACTTTAATGCTTTGCTTCTCCATGCCTACGTATGAGAAGTCAAGGGTGGCATTTGGCGGAACTTGGATTGAATAATCACCATCCAGTCCGGTCACTACACCGGTATTGGTACCTTGTACCACAATGGATACACCAATCAACGGTTCTTTAAACGAGTCGGTAACGACACCGGTTATGGTCCGTTCCTGAGAAAATGCGGCAGTGCCTATCAGCAGGAAACATACCGTCAAGAATAGATTTTTAAGCCTTAGGGCTCTCTTCATAGGAGGGTTCAGGTTTCTCTTCATTGCATTAAATTTTTATGTGAATGATATATTGCATCAGAACAATGCAAATGAAAAAAAGATTTCGAGGTCATTCAAATCCCGGTTTTTTAACACAATTCCTTTAGCCTACTATGAATTAAGTAGGTTGGAAAGATACCTGCATTTCTTTTGGGTGTAAGTACAAAAAATAATATCTTTGTATTATCGTAATGGATGTTACCGTAATGACTGTTGCGATAATGATGATTTATTTATTTATTAAAAGCATAGTTTATTATGAAATTCTATGATCGTGAAGAAGAACAAGAATTATTAGAGAATATCCGTGAAGCTTCCCTGCAAGAGTCGCAAATGACTGTTCTATTCGGTCGGAGGCGTATTGGAAAAACCCAATTGGCGCTACAGTGTACCGCAGGAAGTCTGACTCTTTATTTCTTTGTTGCGCGTAAGGCGGAAACTTTGCTTTGCCAGGACTTCGTAGAGGAAGCTGAAAATAAGTTAGGATTGCCTATTGGCAGTTATGTTTCTTTTGCCAAGTTATTCCGTCACTTGCTTATTATCTCCCGGGAACGTCCCTTTAATCTTATTATTGATGAATTTCAAGACTTTCAGCGTACTAACCCCTCTATTTTCAGTGAAATACAAAGAGAGTGGGACTTGAATAAGGGGACTTCAAGAATGAACCTTATTGTTAGTGGTTCTATCTATTCGTTGATGCACCAGATTTTTGAAGATCGGAAAGAGCCTCTTTTCTCCCGTGCCGGGCAGATGATACATTTGAAACCATTCAAGGTGGAGGTGTTGAAGGAGATATTGGCCGATCACAATCCATCCTACCATCCCGATGATCTTTTGGCGCTTTATTCATTTACAGGAGGGGTAGCGTGGTACGTCAATCTGTTTATGACAAATAAGGCGTATACCAAGGATAAAATGATTGGTTTGTTGGCACGTCCCAACTCTCCTTTTTTGAATGAAGGGAAGAATTTGCTTATTGAAGAGTTTGGACCGGATTACTCCATTTACTTCTCTATCTTAGAATGTATAGCCGGCGGAGACTATACTCGTGGAGAAATTGAAAATCGTTTGGGAAAGGCAGAGATTGGCGGCTATTTGGCTAAGTTGGAGAAATATTATTCTTTGATAAGTAAGAAACGCCCTATTTTCTCTAAGGAGAACTCTAAACAAGTACGTTATTGCATAGCTGATAACTTCCTTACTTTTTGGTTTCGCTTTATTTATCGTTATCAAGGGTATATTGAATCCGGTGCATTGAAACTGGTGGAAAATATAATCCGTCGGGATTATGATGTCTTTTCAGGAAGTATGCTGGAGCGCTATTTCCGTGATAAATTTATGCAATCTGGTTTATATACTGATATTGGTATGTACTGGAATCGAAAAGGAGAAAATGAAATCGATCTTATTACATTGAATGATTTGGATAAGACGGCTGCCATTTACGAGATAAAAAGAGATGAATCTCGGTATAGTATTACCAAACTGGAAGAGAAAGTGACAAGTCTATTGGAGGCGGAAAAGGAATTGAAAAAATATAGTCTTGATTTAGGGAAGCTCTCATTGCGGGATATGTAGAAAAGTTAGTTGCCGGAAGAAAAGATGTCACCGAATTTGTCACCGAATTAATATCTGTATTTCTTGAAGTATTGAATTGTAAACAAAGAAAAAGCCTTCGGAAACTAATTCCAAAGGCTTTCTCTTCTTACATTTTAACCGTATTTTAAATACTGTGCGGGTGATAGGACTCGAACCTACACGCCTCTCGGCACCAGATCCTAAGTCTGGCGCGGCTGCCAATTACGCCACACCCGCAGTGGCTTTCTTGTTAAGCGGTGGCAAAGATAGAAAGTTTTTTCTTTCTGGCAAATAGTTTGGCATAGAAAGTGTTTATTGAACTACTTTTAAGAGTTCCCGTGCCCGTTCTATAATGGCATCACTTTTGGTATCATCCTCATCCATATCTACTTTCTCGTCCGGATCAATGCCGAATTCGATATGTTGTTTGTCTGCATCCAGGTGGGGGCTGGCGGAGAAACGTACGCCCCAACCATTCGGAAGCTCTGAAGAGAAAGGTAATCCCGAACCGCCACCGGTTTTGTCACCTACCAGAGTAACGTTAGGAAAATAGCGCATCGCATTTACGAAATCATTTGTTGCGCTATAAGAGTGACGGTTGATGAGAAGCATTACTGGTTTTTGCCAACGGATGCTATTGGAGGGTTCCAAGTAAATGGGTTTGGGATCAGAGAAGTCACTGTGTCCCTTCCCGGTCTTATGCTGGATATATCCCGTCAACACTTTTTCATTAGTGAAGCGGGCCGCTATACGCTCTGAATTGGTCAGATTTCCGCCACCATTGTTGCGAACATCCAGAATCAGACCACTACATGGAGCAAGGTAAGAAAGTACCTCATCCAGATTGCCGTTACCGACACCACTGGAGAATGATTCATAATAGATATATCCGATATTATCATCCAGAATCTTATATTTCATGCCGGCAGCGATGCGGTACGTCTTTCCGAGATATTGCCGTTCGATAATACCTTCGTTGAAGTTTCGGGGATAATCCAGATACCAGTCCCAGTAACGGGCCACATTTGAAGAACTGTACAGATTCACATGACCGTCTTTCAGTTCCGCCAGCATACTGTCAAGCACTTGGAACAATCCGTCATTACCCATGTTGGACGTAATGAGAGGTTGGTATTTATCATGGATGGCATCCCAGTCTATTTGTTTGTAATCCAGGAAACAGTATTGCTCGTCAATGATCTTCCACAAAGCTTCGAAGTTTCCCTGTGGTGAATTGTTGAACTCTTCCTCCCGGATACAGCTGGATAGCAAAGGCAGTATCATGAGTGCTACTCCCAGCCATCTAAACTTACTATGATATATTTCTTTTATTCCCATTATTCTATCCCCTTATCACGATGTTATCGCTTTATCACTTTATTTTTTCTTCTTGTCACGAATGAGAAACAATTCTTTTACGAAACCTACCATAAACACATGCGAATAGGTATGCGTCTTTATATCATTTACCTTGGACTGTTGCGCATCCCAGAGATAGGCTAAACGCATTTTGGCTCTTCCTACCGGGAAATCAACAGTCAGCATCTGCCGCAGGGATGGCTGGTTGTGTAGGGAAGTGAAATTAATCACCCCGTTCCAGTTGCCCAACGTAAATATTTCGTAGTACGACTGTCCATAGTTGGGTGAGAACATAATACCTGCAAAAGGCAAGTTAACCTGATAGCGCAGGCTAATCGGATAGTTCTTGATTCTTAAATCCCATATTGCCATTCCCGATGCATCCAGATTGATGTAAGCGCGTGCCTGTGCCGGGTTGTTGCCATTGCGCAGATTGTAGACAAAGCCACCATTTAAGTCGATAAGTCCTCCGGCAAGTAATTTGAAGTTAGAAGTAATCGGAAAATTATAATGCAATCCGTAATTCCAGTTTGCCAGACCGGAGAACGTATTGTTGTTGTCCACCCGGTTGTGTGTATAGCCTAAGTCTGCCTGGAAGAAACTTTGCAGAGATACATTACCGTTCATCCACTTCGTCATACGCATACTTTCGCGGGAAATACGGAAGTCAACGCCTTTGTATTCCTGCGGTGACAGGTAGGTGTCGAATACGTTCGTGAAACCGACACCATACATTGTGGCGCGGGTTATAAAGCGTGTCCTTGCAGAAGAGTCCGCCCTCAGCTCTTGCAGCGCCTTGTCTTCAACACTTTGCGCTTTTATACTTCCACCTGCCAAAAGCAGGCATCCCACTATTACACCAATCTTATATAACTTCATTGATATAGTTGCTTATCACTAATCACTAATCATTAATCACTTAGAACAGCTTCATCTGCCCCGTTATTTCATCCCGGATATCATCTTCACTCTTTCCATGATCGGGGTCTAAAATTTCCGGCTCTTCTTCCTCCTGATCTTCTGTGTCCTGCAAAACCTCCGGCTGTCGTGTAGGTTCCAGTTCGTTGACAGTTTCCATTGTGAACGTAGTGATACGTTTACCTTTTGCTTTGAAACCTTTTACGGCGATAAATTCATCAGCCTCTATAATCATGGGTTCACGGAAACTGTCGTGTCCGCCGAATATGATTTCCAGGCGGGGATAACATTCGTCCGTCAGTAAGATGAGGCGATTGTTCTTGTTCTCTCCCAGATAGTTCTGCTTGCGGTTGGTTGCTTCCATACAGAAACGTTTGATATATGGGAAATTCTGTTGATCCGCGTCATAAAGTACGGCTGTCCATACCTTGTTCGGGTCAAACTTCTCTAATATACGAATATTGGCTTCATAGTGGTTGCTGAGATCGAAGTTGGTGATGTAGAACTCTCCGTTATCATGCACCACCAAGATACTGTCGTCGCTCTGGAATTCTCCCAGGTATTCACCTCGTCCGTCATAATTAAGGCGAAGTATGTCACGGTCGAACCAAACTTTTCGTCCGCCCAGAGTAGAACCTCCACGCTGCTTCAAGGCGATCTTGTGCACCGGAAGCTTGGTTAGAATGTTTCCCCTTGCCTGGCGTCCCTTAATGCCGATGGCACTAAAGTCTTCTTCGAAGATAATGCGTCGTACCCGTGGATTGGGTTTCAAGGTTACTTTGATGACTTCCGCTTCCCCGTTGGGGTTGGCAGTGAAGTACATGATGCGTGAATCGGGTGTGCCTTGCGTCACATCATATTCGCGATCACGGATAATGCTTGTCACTGCAAAACGCTTGATATAATGTGTACCCTCTTTTCCGTCACGGTAAACCACATTGTAGATGGTGCGCTTATCGTTTTTCTTGAATACATTGGCATAAAGAATATTCTTGCCCACAAATTTCTTGTCGGAAACAGGAGTAACCAGATATCGTCCGTCCCGGAAGAAGATAATGACATCGTCGAGGCTGGAACAATTTGAGAGAAATTCATCTTTCTTCAGACCTGTGCCGATGAAGCCTTCTTCGCGATTGATGTATAATTTTTCGTTGGCTTCCACTACCTTGCTTGCCTCGATGGTATCGAAGTTGCGCAATTCTGTACGGCGCGGGAAATTCTTGCCATATTTGTTTTTCAGCATCAAATACCAGTCTACCGTATATTCCACGATATTAGCCAGGTGATGGTCTATTTCCTCTATGTCCGCTTTCATGCGGGCAATGAGTTCTTCCGCTTTGTCGGAGTTGAACTTGAGGATGCGCCCCATCTTTATTTCCATCAATTTGAGGATATCTTCCTTGGTTACTTCGCGTACGAATTGTGGATAATAAGGCGTCAGACGTTCGTCGATGTGTTCGCAAGCAGCATCCATATTTTTGGCCTGCTCAAATTCCTTGTCTTTATAAATGCGTTCTTCAATGAAGATCTTTTCCAGTGAGGCAAAGTGCAGGCTTTCCAGTATTTCGTCTTTGCGTATTTCCAACTCCTGGCGCAGCAGGGATAAGGTGTTATCTACTGATTTTCTCAGTATATTGCTCACGGTGAGGAAGTGAGGTTTCTGATCGTCGATGACGCAACAATTGGGCGAAATGCTTACTTCGCAATCAGTGAAAGCATACAAGGCATCTATCGTCTTGTCCGAGGAAACACCAGGCGCCAGGTGAACCAATATCTCTACGTTGCCAGATGTCAGGTCTTCTACCTTCTTTATCTTGATTTTGCCTTTTTCGCTTGCCTTTACAATAGAGTCGCAAACACTGGCTACCGTTTTCCCGTAAGGAATTTCTTTGATAGCAAGTGTCTTATTATCAATCTTTTCAATTTTAGCGCGTATGCGTACCGCACCGCCACGTTCTCCGTCATTGTATTTAGAAACGTCGATGCTGCCGCCTGTCTGGAAATCCGGATACAGTTTGAATTCCTCTTCATGCAGATAGTGGATGGATGCATCGCAAAGTTCATTGAAGTTATGGGGAAGTATTTTGGATGAAAGACCTACCGCAATACCCTCTACTCCTTGTGCCAGCAGCAAAGGAAATTTAACAGGCAGGGTTACCGGTTCTTTGTTTCGTCCGTCATAGGAAAGTTTCCATTCGGTAGTTTTGGGATTGAACACTACATCGAGGGCGAATTTCGACAGGCGTGCTTCAATGTAACGGGGAGCAGCAGCGCCGTCACCGGTGAGTATATTACCCCAGTTTCCCTGACAGTCTACGAGTAAATCCTTCTGTCCCAATTGTACCAAGGCATCACCGATAGAAGCGTCACCGTGCGGGTGAAACTGCATGGTATGTCCTACGATGTTCGCTACTTTGTTGTAACGTCCATCTTCCAAACGCCTCATGGAGTGCAGGATGCGTCTCTGCACAGGCTTCAAACCATCATTGATGTGGGGCACGGCACGCTCCAGAATAACGTATGAAGCATAGTCCAGAAACCAATTCTGGTACATACCGCTTAGTTGGTATTTTGCTTTTACGTCTTTCGTGTCAGCGGGTTTATAATCCGAATGTCCTTCGCTCCCTTCCGGGAGTCCGTTTTCCAAGTCGTCTTTTGGTGCTTCAAAGTCTTCGCTCATATCTGTTCCGGGAATATCTATTCTGAATAATCACTGAATTTTTCAGTCGAACGCAAAATTACTAAATTTCTCGGGAAAACCTGCAAATGAAGGTTTTTTAATTATTTGTAGTGATGACTATTAAGAGGAATGATGTCAGTAACGGGTGAACATTCAGTTTTTTTCCACTGCGTGTAAACTTCCTTAACACCATTATAAGTACTTCCCTTAGACAATCGGCTGACTATTAGCTTTATATTACTTTGGCACAGAATTGGATATATAATTGGTGGAGAAGAACAATTATGTTGGGGTGACTTTTCATAATATAGTTCACTTTGGAGTGCCCTCTCTTGTGACTGACCACAATTTCTTCTCGTTTTTTGGTTTTCCGTTGAAAGAAGGAGATATTGAAACGGCATTTTCCGGAACTAATAATGCGATTATTACGGAGTCGGCTGCCAGGAAATATTTTCCGGATGAAGATCCTATCGGACAGATTGTGACGGAAGTGCAAAGTGAGAGTTTGTTACGATAAGATAAATTAATACCCCACCTGCCCGACTTATGATATAAATCCCTATCTTTGTGGCGCTTTTTAATAAAGAACAGGATTAAAATTAATAGATATAACAAAAAAATGGCACAAGAAGACGTTTTTAAGAAACTCGTATCACACTGTAAGGAATACGGTTTCGTATTCCCCTCCAGCGACATCTACGACGGATTGGGAGCAGTGTATGACTACGGTCAGATGGGTGTGGAACTGAAAAACAACATTAAACAATACTGGTGGCAGAGCATGGTGTTGCTGCACGAAAACATTGTCGGCATCGACTCCGCTATCTTTATGCACCCCACCATCTGGAAGGCTTCCGGACACGTAGACGCATTCAATGACCCTTTGATTGACAACCGTGATTCCAAGAAACGTTATCGTGCTGATGTGCTGATTGAAGACCAACTTGCAAAGTACGACGATAAAATCAATAAAGAAGTTGCCAAAGCTGCCAAGCGTTTCGGAGAGGCTTTTGATGAAGCGCAGTTCCGTAGCACAAATGGTCGCGTATTGGAACACCAGGCTAAACGTGACGCATTGCACGAACGTTTTGCAAAGGCTCTGAATGATAATAACCTTGACGAGCTTCGCCAGATTATTCTGGATGAAGAAATCGTTTGCCCCATCAGCGGTACAAAGAACTGGACGGAAGTTCGTCAGTTCAACCTGATGTTCTCTACAGAGATGGGTTCTACTTCGGATGGTGCCATGAAGATTTACCTGCGTCCTGAAACAGCCCAGGGTATCTTTGTGAATTACCTGAATGTACAGAAGACCGGTCGCATGAAGATACCTTTCGGTATTGCACAGATTGGTAAGGCATTCCGTAACGAGATTGTTGCCCGTCAGTTCATTTTCCGTATGCGTGAGTTCGAACAGATGGAAATGCAGTTCTTTGTGAAGCCGGGTACTGAGCTGGAATGGTTCAAGAAATGGAAAGAAATCCGTTTGAAATGGCATAAGGCATTGGGATTCGGTGATGACCACTATCGTTATCATGATCATGATAAGTTGGCTCATTATGCGAATGCAGCTACAGATATCGAGTTCCTGATGCCGTTTGGCTTCAAGGAAGTAGAAGGTATCCATAGCCGTACGAATTTTGATTTGTCGCAGCATGAGAAGTTCTCAGGTAAGAATATTAAGTACTTCGATCCCGAAACGAATGAAAGTTATACTCCGTTTGTTGTGGAAACTTCTATTGGTGTGGACCGTATGTTCCTCAGTATCATGTCTGCTTCTTATTGCGAAGAACAACTGGAGAGCGGAGAAAGCCGTGTAGTACTGAGATTGCCTGCCGCACTTGCTCCTGTGAAGTTGGCTGTAATGCCGTTGGTGAAGAAAGACGGTCTGCCTGAAAAGGCTCGTGAGATCATCGACTCATTGAAGTTCCATTTCCACTGCCAATATGATGAAAAAGATAGTATCGGTAAACGTTATCGTCGTCAGGATGCCATTGGTACTCCGTACTGCGTGACTGTTGACCACCAAACTCTGGAAGATAACTGCGTGACGCTGCGTAATCGTGATACGATGCAACAGGAACGCGTGGCTATTGCTGAACTGAATAACATCATTGCAGACCGTGTTAGCATCACTTCATTGCTGAAGGGGTTGCAATAAGTAATACAATAAATTAATAGAATGAATAAAAGACTCTTAATATTTCTACCTTTCCTGTTACTCTTGGCAGGTGTATTTACTTCTTGTGAAGAAGTAGAGGAAGTAGGTAAGTATGATAACTGGCGAGAACGGAATGAAGCTTATATTGATTCATTGAATCTGATCATAGGTGGTCGGGCTGATAGAATTATAGAAGGGGCGAAATATGAAGGTGATAACGGTGACTCTGTTAAGCTTAGTAAGATTCCTGTAGGTGAATTATTTGCTATTAAGGATAACTACAAGAGTACAACAGAGAATTCTTTGTATATTTATTGTAAGAAAATATCGCCAGACAATCCCGATGGAGAGCGTCCGCTTTATACGCAGTCAGTTACGACATACTATTATGGTACAATAATACTGGGGGATAGATTCGATGGTAATTTTGTTGGTTACAGCGCAATAGACCGCGGCGTACTGCTTTCTGAAGGCGAGGGCGCCAAGGTGCCTACGGACTTTGATTCTCCATCTTCTTTTAGTGTGACAGGTGTCGTTTCTGGATGGACTACAGTATTGCAATATATGCATACGAAAGAACGCTGGATATTGTATATTCCTTACCAATGTGGATATGGAGAAAGCGGATATGGCTCAATTCTTGGTTATTCAACTTTGACATTTGATATGCAATTAGAGGCAGTAAAGTAGAGGCTCTTTATAAAATAGATAGAGAGGCTGCTCTTAGTTGAGCAGCCTCTTGTGTTTATAGGGGAGTCTACATCTTCTTTTTCAACGCTTTCACCCAAATTTTATATCCTTCTTCATTCAGGTGTAAGCCGTCACTGGTCAATTCTTTGCGAAGCACATTCGTGCCTTTCTCTGTAAATAACGGGAAGAGGTTGATGAATGTAATTTTGTGATCTTTAGCTAAAACTTCCAGTTGTGCATTGATTTCGGGAACCATGTCGGTTTTCCCGGTTAGCTTTTTGTAACGTCTGAAGCTCTCATCGAAAGGCAGGAGACTTTGCAGGTAGAGTTTCGTATCAGGAGATTCACGCTGAATGCGCTCTACGGTCATGCGTATCATACTGACGATGCTGTCCGCTGTGAGGTCGTGTGAGATGTCATTGACACCGGCAAGGAGGAATAATTTCTCTGGGTGTCCCGGAAGTATCTGGTGCAGGCGGTCGTAAATACCCATAACTTCGTCACCGATGATACCACGGTTACGGATGTTTTTCTTGTTGAGGCGGGTGTTCCAGTTGCCGCCACCTTCTGTAAGGCTGTTGCCCACCATGACGATGTCTTTGGAGGTAATGGCAGGTTCATCCATGAATTGGAGGAAGCGCTTATAATAATGATCCGTATAAATACGTGGGGTGGGATAGATAGAAGCTGCAACGACATTGGCTATCAGAGAGCGCAGACGAACCATGCTGTGACCGTCTTCGGGATGCACGGCATTGACGAGCAGGATGACGGAAGTATTGTTGTCCGGATCTATGATGATGGAAGTACCGGTGTATCCGGTGTGCCCGTAGGTGTTCGGACTAAAATAATCTCCGTTATTGGAAGCGTAGGCGGTGAAATTATCCCATCCTAAAGTGCGTCCTAATGTAGCAGTGGCACGGGGGACGGTATGCATAGCTTTTACTCCCAATGGGCTGAGGATGCGGTGCCCGTTCCATTCTCCGCCGTTTTGCAGGGCGGCGCAGAGGACAGCTATGTCTTCGGCACAAGAGAATACGCCGGCATTGCCGGAAATACCACCATTCATGACACGGGCGAGTGGATCGTGTACTTGTCCGCAGAGGACGCTGCCATCGGATTGCTTCTCGGTAGGAGCGATGAGGCTATGCCAGTCACCTTCGGTAGAGGTTGCCCAATGGGCATCTGCTGTATTGATCCATTTCCCATCCTTATCGCGCTTGCAGGGGAGATAGTCGGTATGGGTCATACCTAATACATCAAATAGATTTTCGCGGGCGAAGTCACGTAAGGATTGTCTGCTGACGGTTTCGATGATGCGTTGCAGGGTAATGTAGTTAAGGCAACTGTATTGGAAGTCGGTCTGCGGCTTGAAGTCGCGGCGGCAGTTGGCTATGTACTCTATCATTCCGTCGGGACTGGGGGAACCATATTGTTTTTCCAATTCACTGGTTGGGGCATAAGGGGGGAGACCGGAAGTATGTGTCAACAGGTCGGCGATGCGGATGATTTTCTTATCTTTTCCGTCTTCGCTCACCCAGGACTTAAATTCAGGTATGTAGAGGCTGACGGGATCCAAGAGACGGAGCTTACCACGTTCTGCCAGGATATGGGTACAGATGGCAGTGGACATGGATTTACTACATGAAGCCATATCGAAAATAGTGTTTACAGTCATAGGCTCGGTGTTAGGGTACACACGCTTGTTGCCGTATGCTTTGAGGTAGGCCATCTTCCCGTTGCGTACTACAGCGAGTACGGCACCGGGAATGTCTTTATTGGCGATGGCGGTTTCTATCGCTTCGTCAGCGTACAACAAATGACGGGAATCCATGCCGACTTGTTCGGGGGCAACACGTTGCAAGGATTGTGCATTGGCTTGCAGGGCAAGCAATACAATGAAGAAAAAGGAAGAGAGGAGTTTCATAATGTTACCCCCCTATAAGCATCTACTGCCTTTTTCACTGAACCATGCATTAGCAACAGTGCCTTTGCCTTTCCATAGTCCAATCCCAGTTCTTCTACGATCATGCGGGTACCACGGTCTACCAATTTCTGGTTACTCAGCTGCATGTTCACCATCTTATTACCTTTCACGCGGCCCAGTTGTATCATGACGGAAGTGGTAATCATGTTCAGTATCATTTTCTGTCCCGTACCCGATTTCATGCGTGAGCTTCCTGTTACATATTCTGGTCCTACAATCATTTCGATGGGAACATCTGCTTCAGCCGCCATCGGAGAGTCGGGGTTGCTGGTGATGCAGCCTGTAAGAATGCCGTGCTCACGTGCTTTCTGCATGGCGCCGATAACGTAAGGAGTCGTGCCGGAAGCAGCAATGCCGATGACGGTATCTTTATCCGTAATGTTACGTTCAACTAACTCTTCCCAACCGCGACGCATATCGTCCTCCGCATTTTCCACCGGGTTACGCAAAGCTGTATCACCACCTGCTATCAGTCCGATGACGAGTGTAGGAGGCATACCGAATGTTGGAGGAATTTCTGATGCATCCAGCACACCCAGGCGACCACTGGTGCCAGCTCCCATATAAAAGATGCGTCCACCTTGCTTCATGCGCGGAACGATTTGTGTCACCAGTTTCTCAATCTGTGGGATGGCTTTTTGAACAGCCAATGCTACTTTCTGGTCTTCTGTGTTGATGTCCTCCAATATTTCGCGGACAGATTTCTTTTCCAAGTCGTTGTAGAGCGAAGGTTGCTCTGATATTTTTACGAATGCCATGATGATGATGAGATTTATGATTTATAATTTATGATTTATGGGGGCTGGGGTGATTAGCTATGGTAGCTAATCAGGCCTTCCATGGGGCTCTGGAGGATGGTGCCTATTTGGACGCCCATTTCCTGTGCTGCTTCGGCAAGTACCTCCTTATAATGGAATGCTACGGAGCCGATGAAATGTACCTTGCTATGCTGATAATCGTATTGCATGACGTTCCTTTTCAGGAAAGCCTTGAAACTGTTCAGCACCAGCGTGCGCACACAAGGCTCGTCCAGATTCTGAGCGAGGAATGGAGACAGGCTTGCCAGGAAGCGGTTCGGGAATGGTTTACGGTATACACGGTCGATGATGTCTGCCGGTTCCAGATTAAACTGCTTGAGGAACTTCTCTTTCAGTTCCGGAGTCATCTGATTTTTCAGAATATCACCTACCAGTAACTTACCCAGGCAAGCACCGCTACCTTCGTCGCCAAGAATGAAACCCAGGGGAGAGACGTTGGCACCAATGTGTTTGCCGTCGTAGTAACACGAGTTGGAACCTGTGCCCATGATGCAGGCTATGCCCGGTTCGTGTCCACAAAGTCCGCGGGCGGCGGCAAGCATGTCCGTATTTACTTCCACTTCGTCGCCCGAAACCTGGAGATGTTGGATAATGGCACGGTGTACCATGGCTATTTTGTCGGGGAAGCCACAGCCGGCACCATAAAAGTACACAGCGTCGAAGGCATTGGTCGTTAACTGGGGCAGCAGCGCTGTCGCAATTTCATTACTGATCTCCTCTTCCGACTGAAAGAAAGGGTTGGTACCTTTCGTAGAAATCTGCTGGATGAGTTTACCTTTCTCTACAACACACCAATCGGTTTTTGTAGAGCCACTGTCTGCTATTAATATCATATCGTTTTAAGTTTAATTATTTACTTGTTGTTTTAAGGAGTTAGGGGAGTTATCGCTTCGCTGGGAGTTAGAGCCGATAGTCTTTTTATTATAAGCAGAAGTATCGGCTTTAACTTCTATAACTCCTTTATCTCTTATATCTTGATATATATCTTCCGTTTATACAATTGATAGCCGATGCACCAGTTGATGGCTACAAAGAGCAGTGCGTAGGCCAGTGAACCGCCTGTCTCACCGAATATCGGCATAAGAACGATCTTGTATAAGAATCCGTGTATGCTGATGCTGCCATCGCCCCAAGGGAAGCTGATGCTGCCGAACAGGATACTTAGTACTCCACCCAGAACGTACATGAACAGGGGGTTGACACCGAAAGCCTCGAAGAAAGTGCACCATTTCTTGTATCCTTTTACGTCGATGATCCAGATGAGCAGTGCCAGGAAACTGGAGGCCAGTCCGCAAGTGGTGAGAACGAAGGTGGGAGACCAGATTTTCTTGTTGATAGGACAACCGTAGCTCAGTAGGAAGCCTGCAAAAGTAAGGATGGCACCAACCAGAAATAATTTGATCAGGTGAGAATTCAGTAAGGCTTCGCGGCTCTCGGCTCTATTGCTGTCTAGCATCATGCGACCCACGCAGAAGCCCAGCAATACATGGGCAATGGATGGGATGGTGCTTAAAAGACCTTCGGGATCAATACCGTTGTCCTTGTACATGTGTGCGGGGGTGAGGATGGCACGATCCACTATGGAGAGGATATTAGTTTCGTTGTAAGCAAATCCGTTGCCACACATCAGCAGGATGAAATAGCCTACCAGCAATGTGGCAATGAGATAAGGGATGTGACGGTGTTTCATGGTCAGCGCAATAATAGCGGTAGCACCGTAGCAAAGGGCCAGGCGCTGCATGACACCCAGGATACGGATGCGGTCGAAAGTCCAGACGGATGCCCAGAGTTGTTCGCCGAAGCTGAGACCTTCATGGGAGCCTGCCCAGTAGTAACAGAATCTGGAGAACCAGCCGATGGCAAGTCCGATCAGGAAGATGATAATAGTACGCTTCAATATCTTCATGGCGGCTGCATGACTGAACTCGAAATTGTACTTCTTCAGGGAGATATAGGTAGAGATACCCATGATGAACATGAAGAAGGGGAAGACGAGGTCGGTGGGGGTGAGGCCATTCCATTCGGCGTGGCGTAAGGGGGCATATATATGTCCCCAAGTGCCGGGGTTGTTCACCATAATCATGCCCGCAATGGTGACACCGCGAAGGATGTCGAGGGCAAGAATGCGCTTGTTTGTCTTGGTCTGACTGTTCATTGTAATAAGTGTGTTAAGTTATTTATTCAATTGTCAATTCCCTTCGTACATTGGTCTACGAGATAGGCGATAGAGACGTAGGGGATACCTGAGTTGGTAGTCAGTCCTATTTCGCAAGTACGACTGTTAGAGTAGCCGATAGTGATGCCGGATGCTTCTATCTGCGGACGGAGTTTGCGCAAGGCATAGGAATTCAGTTCGGGATAGGTGAATCCGCGGTCACCGGCAAAACCACAGCAGCCTACTTCTTCGGGTACGAAGACATGCGTAGAACAGAGTTTTGCCAGGGAAACAATTGTATCTGCCAGTCCCATTTTGCGCATGGAGCAGGTGATGTGTACTGCTACGGGGCGGTCGGTCTGCGTGAAGACCAGTTTGTCTCGCAGGAAAGTGTAGATGAATTCTGCAGGTTCGTAGAGCTTCATCTTTTGAATGGTTTCGCGCATGCGATGCAGGCAGGGGCTTTGATCGCAGAGGACAGGATATTTGCCTTGCTCGCTGGCTTCCCAAAGGGCGGCTTCGAGTTCTGCGGCTTTGCGATCGGCAATGTCGAGCATACCTTTACTTTCCCAGATGGTGCCACAACAGAGCTTATCCATGTCCTTGGGGAAGATGACTTCGTAACCGCCTTTTTGCAGGAGGGAGATCATCTTGTTTACCAAAGGTTGCTCCACGGGGGATTTTTTCGGGAGTCCCATGGTTTGGTTGATGCAGCTGGGGAAATAAACTACTTTGTCAGCTGTGGAGTTACGAGCTACAGAACTACAAGCTACCAGTGTTGCGCTATCATTCTGCATAGTACTCGTAGCTTGTAGCTCGTCACTCATATCTGTTGTAGCTTGTAGCTTGTAGCTTGTCACTTTATAGCTCTTCGGCATGGCAGGCGTCCACAAAGGTATGCCCAATACATTGTGCATCCCTTTCGTAATGCTGCTCATGGCTTTGGTTCCTAATACGGAGTGTCCGAAATTGGCTAATGATAAAACGGGGCGCAGACTACTCTTGACACCGGCAAAGTGATTGGCTACGAAATCTCCTGCTTTATATCCGAGGCTACCTTTCGGTAGCGTTTCCTGGCGGATGATATGGGTCAGGTCGCCTGTATTGATATTCATCGGGCAAGACATGGAGCACAGTCCGTCTCCTGCGCAAGTTTGATTGCCCGGGTAGCGGTATTGTTTTTCGAGTAGAGACAGACGTTCCGGGTCTGTACCGCTTTGTTTCAGACGTGATATTTCCCGTTGCAGTACAATGCGCTGGCGCGAAGAAAGGGTAAAGCCGCACGACAGGCAGTTCACTTCGCAGAAGCCACATTCGATGCACTTGTTTACTTTTTCGGCAGGACTGGCTTCGTCGATAGGAATCAACGGCAGCGGTTTGAAGTTTTTGATGTGACATTGCGGGTCATCATTGAAGATAACTCCCGGATTGAGCAACCCTTTCGGGTCGAACAACTGCTTGACTGCCTTCATGGCTTCAAAAGCTGCCTCTCCCCATTCATATTTCACGAAGGGGGCCATGTTACGTCCGGTGCCATGTTCTGCTTTCAGCGAACCGTCGTATTTATCGACTACCAGAGTCTTTACGTCATTCATCAGGTCCTCGTAGCGCTTTACATCGGCGTCGGTACTGAAGGACTGGTTCAGGATAAAATGGTAGTTGCCTTCCAAGGCATGACCGTAGATGCAGGCATCATCGTAGCCGTGGCGGGCGATGAGTTGTTGCAGGTCAGCAGTGGCTTCGGGCAGGTCTTCGATGTGGAAGGCTACGTCCTCGATGAGGCAGGTAGTGCCGGGTTGGCGTGTACCGCCTACGGATGGGAATATACCTGAGCGGATAGCCCAATACTTGGAATATTCTTCCGGCCGGTCGGTGAAGTGCACGGGGATGTAGGTGCTGAAAGGTTTCAGACACTCTTCGATCACTGAGATATTCTGTTCCAGTTCCTCGCGGGTGCGGGCTTTGGTCTCGGTCAGCACGGCTGTGAGGCCGGAGGCATCGACAACTTCCTGCTTATATTTTAAGTAGATAGGGTCTTCTACCGAAGAGAGACTCTTGTAGTCCAGCAGTTCGGCGCCTTTTACTATTTTTTCATCCGCAGATGACACGGATGACGGGGATGAAGAATTACGATTTGTCAACTCCTTCATCGCCACCACCGCCCGGCAGGCATCCTTGATATTGGTAAAATAGAGCATGGCGCTTGCCTTGTGCGGATAGTCGTACTCTGTGCGCATGGTAATCTGGGAAAGGAACGCAAGCGTGCCTTCCGAGCCTACCATCAGGTGGGCAATAATATCGAACGGGTCATCGAAGCGAACGAATGGCAGAAGATTCAATCCGGTTACGTTCTTGATGGAGTATTTGTAGCGGATGCGTGCAGCGAGTTCTTCGTTGGCACGTATCTGGTCCCGCAGTTCGCAGATGCGATTGTAGAAATCGGGGTGGGTGGCTTCGAAGGAAGCACGCGAAATATCATCCCCTGTATCCAGCACGGTGCCGTCCGCCAATACAATGCGGGCGGAAAGAAGCACTTTGTCACTATTGGCATGTGTACCGCAATTCATACCCGAGGCATTGTTCATGACGATGCCGCCTACCATAGCACTTTTCACGCTTGCCGGGTCCGGAGCAAACTTACGTCCGTAGGGGGCAAGAATCTCGTTAACCCGCTGACCGATGATGCCCGGTTGCAAGGTAATCTGTTCATGATCGGGAGAAATGCTGTACTTCTCCCAATGTTTTCCGGCTACTATCAGGATAGAGTCACTAATGGCTTGTCCCGACAAACTGGTTCCTGCGGCACGAAACGTTACTGGCAGACCGTAACGGTCGGCAAGTCTTAACAGGTCGGAGATTTCCTCTTCGCTATTGGAACGAATCACGATTTGTGGGATAAGGCGGTAGAAACCCGCATCTGTTCCCCATGCCAACCGGCGCAGTTCGTCGGTATATATCCTATCTTGCGGAATAAGTCCCCTTATTTCCTGCAAAAACGAAGTGTAGCTACTTTTTACCATAGTGTTTTCGCCTTTCTTTTCCTTATCATTCTTTTCTTCTTTCACCGGCACCCCCGTCAGAATGTGCTGTAGGATTGTTTTAATGACATCCCGGTCTCTCCTGTGATGAGAAGCGTATCTCACCTCTCATGATATGGGCTTCTCATGACCCATGACATACGTATCTCATGAGGGGTGATATACATATGTCTTTATGACTTTTTCAGTGTAAGAAGCGTTTATTGTTCCTTACTTGTATAGGTAGTACTTCTTAGACAATCGTCGGAAGTCTTCAGCATCCTTATACCAATAGTCGCGCACGTCTTCCCAGCGGTTGCGCTGTGAGAATCGCTTGCGTATCTCTTCCGAGCCGCTTACCATGTCGAACATACGAAAACGTCCCTTGTCGGCATGCTCAAATACGGCACGGTCAGGATAGAGCGCTGCGATCTCCTGCATCACCAGGAACTGGATGTCGCTCAGCGGAGCTTTCTGCACATCCATGATGTGTACCTGTACGCCTTGCAGCAATTCACCTTTACCTACGGAGTAGAAGGGTTTCAGATACATCGGCCTGAATACAACACCCGGCACATTCAATGCGTTCAGGTTTCCCGCCAGTTTTTCTGCTTCTACCCATTGTGCGGCAAACATCTGGAACGGTATCGTATAGCCTACCCCGATGGACATATATCCCAGTTCACCCAGAATACCGCTTACCGGATAGAATATAGCCGAGTGCGGATGGGGGATATGTGGAGAAGAGGGTACCCATTGCAACCCTGTCTGTACATAGTCCATCTTGCGTTTCCAGCCTTTCATCTTCACAACGTGCAGGTTACATTGTGCTGCCATCATCTTCTCTCCGTTCAGCATCAATGCCAGCTCACCGCAAGTCAGTCCGTAAAGGTACGGAATCTTGAACTGACTGACAAAAGAAATGCAATCATCTTCTACCAGATTGCCTTCTATCTTGAGTCCGCCTACCGGATTGGGGCGATCCAATACAATAAATTCTTTACCGTTTTCGGCCGCAGCTTCCATAGCCAGCCCCATTGTACTGATATAGGTGAATGAGCGGCAACCGATATCCTGGATATCGTAGACCAATACGTCAATGTCTTTCAGCATCTCTGGCGTAGCCTTGCGGGTTTTGCCGTAAAGAGAATATACAGGCAATCCGGTGGTGGCATCTTTAATGTCCGTCACGTGGTCGCCGGCATGTACGTCGCCACGAACCCCGTGCTCCGGACCGAAGAGGGCAACCAGATTTACGTTCGGTGCTTCATGCAGAATGTCAATGGTGGATTTCATCTGATTATCCACTCCGGTGGGGTTGGTAATCAGACCTACGCGTTTGCCTTCCAGGCACTTGAAATTCTGGTCTTTCAGGACTTCGATGCCTGTCTTTATTCTTATCTTTTGTGCCTGCGATGTACCACAGAGCACACAGAGCAGGCAAAGGAGAATGTATTTCTTCATGATTTATAATTTATGATTTCTTGCTTATCACTTACCGCTTATCACTTTTTATCACTCTTCTTTCTTCCTTCCGAAGCTCGGATCTATCTTGATGAACGCACATACTCCGATGGTAGCGGCACAACAGATAATGGTCCATACGAAGAAGTGTCGGTAACCGATGGTTTCCTGTAACCATCCGGCAGCCATTCCGGGTAACATCATTCCCAGTGCCATGAATCCTGTGCAGATGGCGTAATGGGCAGTTTTGTGCTCGCCTTCCGAGAAATAAATCAGATACAGCATATAAGCTGTGAAGCCGAAACCATAGCCGAACTGTTCGATGAAGATACAGATGTTGACTGTCAGCAACGAGTGATCCTGTGCATAACTCAGATAGATGAATGTCAGACAGGTGAGGGACATACTCCATGCCATTGGCCATAACCACTTCTTCAATCCGCCCCGTGCAGCAACAAGACCGCCAATGATACCGCCAATTGTCAGTCCGATGATACCGATAGTACCATAGACGAAACCAACTTGTCCGGTAGTCAGCCCCAGTCCGCCTTTGTCTATTGGGTCCAGAAGGAAAGGATTGATGAGCTTCACGAGCTGTGCTTCCGGCAGACGGTAGAGCAACATAAAGAGGATAGCGACTCCTGCCTGTGGTTTGGTGAAAAAGCTCTTGAAAGTATCGAAGAATTCCTTCATCAGATTCTGGGCGGTAACGTCTTTCGACGGACGGTCGGATGCGGGTTTCGGCAATATCCAGTTGTGGTAAATACTTACCGCGAAGAAGAATCCGGACAGTACGATGAATACTATCAACCAGGCAAACGGAATGTTACCGGATGCACCTTCGAAGGTAGCGGAAGTCTCGTTCTTAATCTTATGATCTATTCTGAACAGTAGGTAAGCAGGCTTGTCCCAGTTCTCGGCAGTGAATTCGAACCGGGTGGAAAGGCTGTTCTGTTCCAGTTTGATACTTTGGTCACCGTCTTTGAAGGTGACATTCAATATCTTGGTTTCATCGGCAGATGGTTGCTTGGACAGACGTACGCCTACTATGGCAACGTTATCAACAGCACCTTCGGCTACTTCGCGCTTCTCGCCGAAAGTTTCACGTACCCATGCGGTGAAAGTGCTCTCCTTTTTCTCTGCTTTTACGGTGGCATCGCCTTCTTTGGCTTTCTCGGCCGGAACGAAGTGGTTGGCTATGTTGGATGCTTTGACCGCTTTTTCCAATTCGGCAATCCGTGTCTTTATATCTACCGAATCATTATCAGCGGTAGCGGTGACACCCGCTTGTACTATCGGAGAGGTATATACGAAATAGGCTTCTTTTTGTGTGTCGATATTCGTATCCTCAAAGTCGGGTAAGGTCAGGGTGTTAGTGTAAGAGGGTGAGGCTTGAACTTGCAGCATGGCAGGTTCGAGACCGGTTCCGGTTTCAATCAATCCCGCAATGATGACCAGCAAGCCTTGTCCGGCTACCGTGGCAATACGGTAAAATGTACTTCGGATGCCCACGTAGAGCGATTGTTCATGCTCCGTCAGGGCGTGCATATAGAATCCATCCGCCGCAATGTCATGAGTTGCGGAGGTGAAGCCCACTATCCAGAATACTGCCAGTGTCAATTGGAAGAAGAAGGGAGTGGGGATGGAAAATGCAATGCCTGCCAATGCAAAGGCAAGGATGTATTGCATGACGACGGTCCACCACCGTTTAGTTTTGATCAAGTCGACAAATGGACTCCAGAAAGGCTTGATTACCCATGGCAGGTAGAGCCAACCGGTGTAGAGAGCGATATCCGTGTTGGATATTCCCAAACGCTTGTACATGATGACGGAAATGGTCATCACGGCTACGTAGGGCAAACCTTGTGCAAAGTACAGGGTAGGTATCCATGCCCACGGACTGGTTTTCTTGGTAGATTGTTTCATGGTATTTTCTTATTTCTGTTTACTCATATAGCTTCTCGATATTTGCGCCTATGTAATAGTGCAGCAGTATCGCGTCATACTTATAGCCTTGTTCGCCCATAACGGCAGCACCGATCTGGCATAGTCCTACACCGTGCCCCCAGCCTGCTCCGGTGAGGATGAAACGGGCGGGGATACCTTCGGGAGAGACGTCTTCCTTATCTACTACGAATGCGGAACTGTACAGATGGGAAGTGGACAGCGTGCGACGTATTTCCAGCTCTTTACCGATGGTGAGCGTCTTCTTGGTTCCTATGATTTTCAGTTTCCAGAGGCGACCTGAAGTTCCACGGGCAATAGGAACAAGGTCAATGATTTGCCCGTAATCGATGCCGGAACGTTTCAGAATCAGTGCAGAAAGTTCTTCCTGGGTGTAAACTACTTTCCAGCGATAGAAGTCGGTGGTTTCCTGGTCATAGTTATTCAATACCTGTGAGAGGACTTTCTTGTCTGTGGTGTTGCAGAAAGCGGGTGGAGAAGTACGTATCCATGTCTCGGCTTCTTGCTCGTCGGTCAGATCTGGTAATCCGCTACCGGATAAGGTGTTTTCGAAACTCAAGTCATTGAATTTGGAACTGAAGATACGGAAATCCCGTTGTTTCAGGAGATAGGGATACTTCACATCTTCCCAGCAATACTGGAATTCTTCGAATGCACCGCCACAGCATTTAGAGAAGCGGGCATCGCATATCTTACCGTCGGATGTCAATACTTGTCCGCGGGTGGCAGCAATGGCTTGCTTTACGATTTCGGTGGAGGCGCGGGTAATGCCTTGGTAACGCTGGCAATGGTCGTCTGCACAGACGTCGAAACGGGTGTGGTCTTCACGGTCGTACCAACGGATTAACTCTTCATCTGTTTGGGTGAAAGCGGAATACTCTGTCTGGGTTTCCGTAATCTCCTTGTTCTTATGAATCTGAGCCAAAAGCCAGCTTCGTGAAATTACTGCATGTGCCTCCAACAGCTCTAACGAAGCCGTTGCGCTCATCTCACTGGAGATTACGCTGGTCAGGTAATCTTCTACGTGAATGACGTTGATGCCTGTCAGCTTCTTGTTCTCCACAATAATCTTCAGAGAACCCAGGAAGCGCTGGTCTTCTTTACGCTCCCAGTGGAAGTTGATGCCGATGGTGACATCGAGCAGTTCGAAAGCGTCGGTGGTTTCGTTTACAGGTTCAAATAGAAGTTCGTCATAAAGGCGTCCGTTCCAGAGTATCCTGCCTTCGTTGTAGGTCACAACCTGCTTACCACTGATTTCCATATCGTTGATGCGGTACGGATTCAGCAGGATAAACTCTATTTGTGGCTCGAACAATATGCCTACGTGTACTTTGGGCTCTTTCATATTATCTTATTAATTATAAGGATACTCTGTTTTATTATATCTTCTCTTTAATACGCTGACGCACCCGATGGAAGTCTTCGGCAGAAAGTGATACCTCACTCAGGATCTGGGCTATATCTTCGGCTGTGATCTTGAGAAAGTCTTTTTCGACCGGTGTAATAAACACTCCGCCGAGATCTACGGATGCCGGACTGCTCAATAAATTGGCATCTCCTTCGGCTGTATAGCAAGCTGGACGGTGCTTCTCACGTGGAAATACGCATACGATCCATTTCTCATCTTCGTACCATGCCAATACATTCATCATTGGTTCGTCATCTCCCGGCTTGATGTCCAGTGAGTGATAAATGATATCGAACAGGGCGGCAGCATGTTTCTTATTGGCTGCTTCGATGACCAATGTTGCACGGGGAGCGTCATTCAAGTACCAGAGGGTAGCTTCACCGTGATCGGCCACTTTGCCTGCTACCTGTCCGTGCCAGTCCTTTTCAATAGGCATGAAACCTTTATTGCCTGCCTGGAAGTGAGCATGGTCGGGGGCGGATGCACCGCATTTGGGACCATTATAGAATATTGTGTAATCCGTCAACGCCTGTGCCAATGCCAGCATATCCTTGAAACGGACGGCTATGCGCTGGTTCACGTGTGCCACTTCCGGTATCGTCAGGTGGCGAGGAAAGATAGGGAACGGATTGACCAGGATATTATAATGTCCTTCGAACGGAATTCCTTTCTGCGCCGGCGGTAAATTGGCCGGGCAGAGAAAACATTTGCGTTCCTTGATGGACTGGGCATCTACTTTAGCTCCCGAAGAAACGATACGTGCAGGATTGAACTGTACCTTATACGGAATACCGTTTACATCGAGTTCCTTCACCTGCACACCCGAAAGGGCGGCGTAGTTGTTACGAGCCGTTTCCCAGGAGGCAAGTTGCTCGGTAAGCAGATTGTTTATGGTTTGGTTCATATTGAATGCTGTAACTGGTTACTTATTAGTGTGTTGCATAACACTTGCGTTTCATGTGAGGGACACTTGCGTTACATTTGTAGCACACAAGCATTTCATCTGAGAAACACTTGTGTAGTACAAGTGCGGAAAACGCATGGAGTGTTTATCTTCTCTTATTCTTCGCCACGCGTGCCTGGAGTTCCCAGGTACGGATGCGGTCTTTATACAGATTATGACCATTCATTTTCACGATATCCAGTGAAGCATCCGAGTTGTCATCCCATCGGCGGCACAAGTAAACTACGTCATACACACGGCCGATCTGGTATTGGCGGGAGAAGTTTAATCCCAGTGCATAGTCTTCACCATAGCTGGTATTCGGAACTTTCACTTCACGCAGCACCGGTGTATAGAAAGCACGAGGAGCCCCCAAACCATTGATGCGGAGTGCATTGTTGCGTCCGTTTTCGGGTGTCCATTCTTTGTGGTCGATAATACCCGGAGCAATCATATTCATATTGAAGTCCGTCATCATATAAGTACCTACCACCATGGCGCAATTCTGTTCATAGAAAGCACGAACCATAGTGGTCAGTGTATTTTCATCGCTGTACACGTCGTCACTGTCCAATTGTACAGCAAACTTACCACACTTGGGATGATGCACACCCATGTTCCAGCAACCGCCAATACCCAGGTCATTGCGTTCGGGGATGATATGGATGAGGCGTTCGTCGTTCTTGAATTCGTCAATAGCTTCTGTGGTCCCATCCGTAGAGTGGTTGTCGATGATAATCAGGTTGAACTTAAAGTCGGTCTTCTGCTTCAATACCGAATGAATAGCATCACGGATGGTGCGGATACGGTTGCGTACGGGGATGATAACCGAAGCTTCATATTCGAAGTTGCCTGCTGAAAATTCTATTTGTTTGAATTCTGGTGCCAAATAGCCACCGATTTCTTTCAGATGCTCGGTACAAGCCTGTTCCATTTCAATCTGGCGGTCACGGTTTCTGGGATCCACGTAATCGAATATCTTCTCACCGCTCTTGCGGGTATCGTCTTCAATTTCGCTGTACAGATACTCATTGATGTGTACCAGACTTTCGTTCTGGCTTACTTTCAGGCGAAGGTCATAAAGCCCGGCAAATTTATATTCGTCTTCATTCATGCGGGCAGCAGCCTCCTTGAATGCATCTGTGCGGAATAACAGCACGGAACCGAAGTCGAAATCATCGCGCAATGAGCCGAATTGATAATCGATCACCGGGGCATTGGTTTGCTTGCCTTCCTTTACCTGGTAGCGGTCAGCATACACCATGCCTGCACCGCTGTCTTCAGCAATGTGTATCATACGCTCCAGGGCGAATAAACTCAGTTCGAGCGTCGTATATTTTGTATAGATCAGCGTATATTCTGCATCGCTATGTCCGGCTATGTCTCTTATGGCCGCACTGGACTGGATGGATTGCATGTGCAGGGTACTACATCCGGGCAGGTTTTCTGTAACGTCCGGTAGGGCGAGCAGATAAATGTTATTCACTAAGCCGGTTTCTTGCAGGCCTTTTACTGTCTTTTCCGCTTGTGCAGCTCCTGAAAAAGGAACGAAGCAATTGATTTTATTCATAATGTCCTATATTGCTTTTAATTATTAATTCTTTAATTCTTAACTCGTAGCAGTCCCACTTCGCCACTGGTAGCAGTGAACAATACCTGTCGTCCGTTCAGCGGTACTACGGTACTGATCAGTGAGTTACCTATCTTATGCTTCCACAAGACTTTACCGGTTTGGGCTTCCAAAGCAAAGATCAGTCCTTCCTTGGTACTGCCGAACATTACGCCTCCTTTTTCTACTTGCATGGAGGGTGCATGTTCGTATCCGAAGCCGACGTTGCTTGCCCATAATTCGCGGGGGTGATCTCCCTGTGTGGCATAGCAGACAATACTGTCGTTCATGGTCTTGCTGAATACACGCGTTCCATCTTCCGACAGGCCAATCGTTTCACGTACCATAGACTGGAAAGTGCGCCACACTGTTTCTCCATTTTCTATATTGATAGCCGTCATGGCACGTTGCGGGTCGGTGATAAATACTTTGCCTTCTGCGGCTACCGGCCATACGGCTGCGGGTGAGAAGTGCATGCGCGTTAAACCGCCTGTCCACTTCCATAATTCCTTGCCGTCTGCCTTATTCAATGCATAGAGGGTATTGTTCCAGGCACCGAAGATCACCTTGTCGGCTGTTACCAGTGGTTTGGTTTCAGTGTATCCTTTCACACCGGTATATGCCCAGATTACTTTACCTGTAAGGATATCAATAGCACGGAAAGTAGAATCGCTGGCACCAATGTAGGCAATTCCATTTTCAATGGTTACCGCACCTAGTACCGGGGCTTTTGCTTTTACAGTCCACAGCAGTTTTCCGTCTTTACTGTTCAGACCGTAGATGTTACGGTCGGCAGAACCGAATACGACTATACCATCTGCCGCAGCCGGAGTACCTACAATGCGCTTACCGGACTGGAAATTCCATAGTTTCTTTCCATTCTTCAAGGCGTAGCAAGTCAGGTAACCCATATCGTCTCCGACGAACACTTTGTCTTTTTCTATTGCAGGCGAACAATAGATACCTGCACCGGTTTGCACTACCCACTGTTCTTTCACATTCGGGTATTCTGTGTTGACTGAAAAGTCGGGGTATTTCTCTGCTTTTCCATTACGATCATAATAGGGCTGAGTTAGCGAGAAAGCAGCCCATTGCTTTTTCGGTTCGCCGATGCGTTGCGTGTAGACGAGGATCGAATCTTTCGTTATATCATAGATGCCATATCCTGGTTTTTCATCTTTATCACGCAGGTTGCTGCGCATCAAAATACCCGGAATGCCATCATAACGCAAATCCCGGTTACGGTGATAGTGCCCGCCGATGAACAAACGAATGTTATAGGGGCGCACTGCATCTGTTACTTCATACCAGTTATCGACATCTCCATCCAGTAACGGATAGTGTGTGACGAGTATAACCGGTTTATCTTTTCCAAACTTATCCATTTCTTCCGTCATCCAACGGATGTCCTGCGGAACGACATGTCCGTAAGCCATACGCATCAACGGCCCGGAGTTGAAACCCAGAAACAGGATGCCTTTATGCTCGAATTCAAAGCGTTCGCCGCCGAAAATCTCACCGAAGGCAGTACAACCGGAGTCGCTCCATTTGGTTTCATGGTTACCGAGGATCACGTAATACTTCGCTTTCAGTAAATCCAATGTCTCTTTGACTTTCAGCATAGTGGTACGGTCGCCCTCTTCGGTGATGTCGCCCGTAACCAAAACAAAGTCGATACTGTCTATCGCATTTATTTGCGCGACGGAACGTAGTAAGTCTTCCGTCGGGTTGGGGTTGTTGGGGCTGAAATGGATGTCCGTAATTTGCGCAAAACGGAATGTGCCATGTTGTGCCTGTACCGCGAACGGTAGCAGGCACCCCAACAGGAACATTATTAAAAGTCTTCGCTTCATAGATGATGATTGGTTTAATTAAAAAATGTCAAGATAGCGCGCATCAACGCTTCTCTTTCAGAGGCGGTGCGCAATGCTTCGAACGGGAAGCCCAGTATGCAGGTTTTGTAGTCGCCTTTGTAAGCTACTCCGGCACTCAGATTGTTTTCCGAATAGCGCATTATGGTGTATGCATCTTTTGTTGCCGGTTCGATGGCATCCGGTGATTCTACCACATAACTGTCTGCATTCAGTTCATTATGGTATGTATAGTTGCCTGAAAGGGCGGGGAACGGTGAAGCTACACATTTCACCTTACCCTCTGTAGCTGCCTGCCCCACGCGCCATTTATATTTCAGGACTTCTGTTGCAAATTTCTTATCGGACTCCTGTGCCGGGGCAAGGCGATTGTCCCAAAGGTCGGTTCCTACATAAGCACCCGAGACGAAGATGTTTCCGCCTTGTCCGCAATATGCGGTGATAGCTTCCTGCATGGGTTGGCTGAATGTTTTGAACTCTAACGGCTTCACACCGCCACGTCCCATTTTGGTCTGACATTCTTTACCTAATATCAGGTCTACATACTTATAGTCGTTCAGGTTCATTGTTTTATTTTCTACACTTTCATCGCTGCAAGATATGAAAGAATATCCGGCTTTCAAAATGGCGGCTCCATGAATAGCGGGATAATCGAATGTGTTTCCGGCGATTACTTTATCTTCGTAATTGCCATAGCTGTCGCCGAAGCCGGAAGCATCGTCGTCCATCCATGGAATGGAACGGCGGTATTCTTTCATCTTACCAATGTAGCTGATATCTTTCAGATAAGGTACGCCGTGGTCCAGATCATCTAAGAAACCGGCAAGTAAAGTATCTCCGGGAACAGGTGCGACAAAATCTGCCGGAGCACTGATGCGGTCGAAGCCGTTTACTATCAGCACGATATCTGAGTGATTAGCGTTTGTCTGCTTATCACTCATCGCTAATCGCTTATAACTATTAAACGCACGTCCTGCTGAGAGTATTTCGGACGGGAAACTTTCTCCGCCCTTGTTGACGGCAGTTACTTTATAACTGCATACCATGCCGGCAGGGAGGGCAGTGCGATAGGTATTCTTATCTACCAACACGCCATTATCGAAATCGCCATCTCCGATACGGGTATAAACTATATATTTTTCAGCATTTGCCGTTGGCTCCAGTGGGTCGGCTACGGGTTGCCAGGTCAGTTCTATTTCATTCTCGCCTACCATTTTCAATGCCATATTGTCGACAGGTAACGGCTGAACAATATAATCCATGTGGTATTGCGAGCAAATGAATTGCAGCATACCTTTATAGATTGCACGGCTTACCGTAAAACGGAAGCGTGGATCTAAACCATAACGCATGTCTGCAAAGTTCTGGTGAGAAAGTAACTCCAGCAACATAGTGGGGACACGGGGCACACGTGCTTCGTAGTAGGATTGGTTCCACATACCGCGACGTGTCCAATCCGGTTCGTATAGGCTGCGGATATCCCGTACGATATTTGACTGAATCAGGTCTGTCATGTCGTGTGCCAGATAGCGGGATGCTCCGTTGGCGTATTCTTCATTGTAAACGTTGGTATAGTAGATACCCAGTGTTCCGATGATGGAATCGTTTAGCGTAGTTCCTGCATCTGAATGGAAGGCGAAAGCCATATCTACCGGGATATTCAGTCCTTGTTCTGTCGGGTTAACCGTAGAACCACCGGCAAGGTAATTCACCCAGATACCACGACATTTGTAATCATCCGTATAGTCATTCTTACCTTGGCTGTCGGAATAAACACTGTCCGGAATACCTGCCCATTGAAGCCAGTAGCGTGCTGCCTCGCAGAAACGGGGATAACCGCTTATCTCATACGGGTAATCTATCTTCGGCATTTCTTTATGCACTATGGCAGCATTGCCATCCGAACTTTTAATATTCTCTGTGGCACCTGCATCAGAGATACGGCGGGCCATATTTCCCATACCACCTCCGATTTTTACGGCATCAGCGGTAACGATACGTCCGGCTTTCTCAGAACGATTGCTTAAAACAACTTTTCCGGCATTGCTTTTTCCGGCATCAAAACCAAATGTACCTAGATAAATCCAAGTGCCGCCACCCATCTGTTGGTTCACTTTGAATTGGGAGACTCCTCCTTTGTGATAAACGGTGTAAAGGGCATCATCCGTACTGTTTGGCAATGATTTATAGGATACATAAACGGCGTACTGTCCGGTTGACGGGAGTTCAGGAATCCATTCGGCAGTACTTTCTTTCTCCTTCTTACCTTTCACTGTCTCAACAGTACGGAAAGTTCCTTCACGGAATGGGTTCTCAAAATTGATATATTGATCGCGCAGATGGGCGAAACCTTCACCGGTACCTTGCATCCAGTTCTTATCGCCTATCTTTTCTGTATAAACGGAGCGCGAGTGAAGGCAACCGTCATTGTCTACGACAACTTCTGCTATTTGGCTATCCCGTTCACGGGGCATCAGCACATTAGCTCCTGCATTCTCCAACATGGGAACCAGGAAAGGCAGTACATAACTTTGCGTATATAAATCCTCCACCGTCTGGAAGATGCGGGCGCGTTGCCATTCCCAGCGTGTCAGTTTGGGCTCATAATAGAAGCCATGACTCTGCCACAAAGCAATGTGACGGTTCTTTAGTCCATTTGTAGGGGTATAGGGGGTGGAAAGGGCCGTTACTAAAGGTTTTGTCCCGGCCGGATTGAATGTTTTGGCTTTTTTGTCCTTTTTGCTGCGTAGTGCTTGGGGGATTAATTCTTCAATGCTACGCTTATTCGTGCGGATTTGCAGGTTGTATTTTGAAAACTCTGCCGGAAGCAGTGCCTGCACACCTTGATAAATCTCTGTCACATTATCTTCCCGGAAAGGAATATATGCACAGTTCATGTTAGCGAATAATTGCAACGTATTTTCTTCAATGGCGACAGAGTCAATCCGGATGCGCCCTACGGAAACCTCTTTCCGTGCGGTTGCGTCCAGAAACTTACCGATTTCCTGGCGGACATCCGTCGGAAGCTCTTGCGCGCCTCCCGTTTGGGGGATCAGGGAGGCGGTGAGCAAAGTGAACAAAAAATGAAGTCTTACATTCATGGATGATGTATTAAGTTAATTATTAGTTCTTATCTTTTCTGATCAACAGGCAGAGTCCGATAAACGTGAACAGAGCGTTGAATATCAGCAGTTCGTAGCTGAACTGATACCCATTGAACCAGGCTTCCGAATTCTTTTGCAGGATGAAGCAAAGGATAGGGGAGAGGATGGCTACCAATGGGATATATTTGTCGCGAACCTGTTGTTTCATGAATATACCGAATGCGAATAATCCGAGAATGGGGCCGTATGTGTAACTTGCCAGTATATATACGGCATCGATTACACTTGTGTTATTCAATAGGTTGAATACGAATATCGTGATACCCATAATTACAGCCATACCGATATGTACCCGCTTGCGTATCTTTACGATTTCTTCTTCCGTCCTGCCTTTTGTCCCGAGGATATCCACTGTAAAGGAAGTTGTTAAAGCTGTCAGTGCTGAGCCGGCAGCGGAATAAGCCGAAGAAATAAGTCCAATGATAAACAAGATACCTACAATTGCAGGAAAGTAGTTACCGGTGGCTATCAATGGGAAGAGTTCATCGCTCTTTTCTACCTGAATGCCTTGGTTACCAGCGAAGATGTAAAGCAATACTCCCAACATCAGGAACAACAAAATAACGAAGAACTGTGATATAACACTCGTAATCATATTTTTCTGTGAATCTTTAAAGTTCTTGCAGCTGAGGTTACGTTGCATCATATCCTGATCCAATCCTGTCATGGCGATCATAGTGAATGCCCCGGCAAAGAATTGTTTGAAGAAATATTGTTTACTGTTTACATCGTCAAAGAAGAAAATGCGTGACATGTCACTATCGGCTATTGTACTGATCATGCTGCTAAGCGACAGATTGAGATCGGAAGCAATATAACTGATACAGAGAACTACGGATACCACCAGGCAGAATGTTTTGAGTGAATCTGTCCAGATCAGAGATTTTACTCCACCCCGGAACGTATAGAGCCATACTAATGCTACGGTAATGGCCACATTCAAAATAAATGGTAATCCAAACGGTTCGAATACCAGCAGTTGAAGTGTCAGACATACGAGGAACAAACGTACCGCAGCTCCCAGCATCTTAGAGATGAAGAAGAACCATGCGCCTGTCCGATAGGAAGACATACCAAAACGATTTTCCAGATATTCATAGATGGATACCAGGTTCATCCGGTAGAACAGTGGCGTCAATACGAATGCTATGATGAACTGTCCCGCAACAAATCCCAATACCATTTGCAGGTAACCGAAACTACTGGCAGCCACCATACCCGGTACTGATACATACGTCACTCCGGAGATGCTGGACCCAATCATGGCAAATGCCACAACATACCAGGCCGATTTACGGTTACCGACGAAGAAACCTTCATTGTCGGCTTTTCTGCCGGCTATATAAGATATAGTGAACAAGATCACGAAATAAGCGGCAATAGTAATGATGACAGATATCGGGCTCATAGGGTTGATTTATGATTTATAATAGTACATGAACTTATTCTTCGTAAAGCAGATATGGTTTACGTTGCACCTTGAATTTCTCAACGTCGTCTTTCCACATAGCTTTAATTTCATCGGCACTTTTTCCTTCTTTTATCATTCTCCGTACATAATCCCTTCCTACCAGCAATTCAAAGAATGGACGGAAGAAATGATCATCCAGATTCAGATTACGATATGCATCGATGACATAAGATAAATCTACACCTCGTTTCCAGATTTCTTCATCACTCATATTGCTTAGGTCTACTCCATGGCACAGTTTATTCAGCTGCGGCGGATTCTTTGCTCCGGGAATACTTCTTGGGGTGAAACTGTAGCTATATCCGGTCATATTGGGATGTCCATAAACCTGAAATGGGAGTGAAGTTCCTCTACCCAAGCTGACGGGAGTTGCCTCAAAAAAGCATGTAGCCGGATATAGATATATCGACTTCATGTTCGGTAAGTTAGGAGATGGGGGAATTGGCAGCTGATATTTAGTCTGATGTGTATAATTCTTGCATTTGATCACTGCCAGATCACATTTGCGTGAACCAGGCAACCAACCTTCTCCATTAATCATTAATGCAAGTTCCCCTAATGTCATTCCGTGTACAATAGGAATCGGCAACCATCCCACACCTGATTTATATTTCATATCCAGAATCGGTCCATCTACATAATGCCCATTCGGATTAGGACGGTCTAATAACAAAACTTTCTTGTTATATTCCGCACAGACATCCATTAGCCGGCACATCGTTATGTAATAGGTGTAAAAACGTAATCCTACGTCCTGTATATCTACTATCAGAATATCAAATTTTTGCATTGAAGCCTTACTTGGCTTTTTGTCCTTCCCTTCATAAAGAGAAAGAATTGGCACCCCTGTTTTAGAGTCTACTGAGCTGGATACGTGCTCGCCTGCATCTGCATTTCCACGGAAACCATGTTCGGGCGAGAAGATGGCAACTACATTGAATTTGTTTTCTAAAAGAACATCCAATAGATGTTTATCCCCTATCATTCCTGTATGATTAGAGAAAATGGCAATCCGTTTATCCTTTAGGATGGGAAAATACTCGGAAGTTTGTTCGTCACCCAAAATAATCCGGTCTGTTTGTGCCTGACACCAGAAGGTACTACACAATAAAAAGATCAGTAGCAGAAGTTTCTTCATAATAGTATTATTGTTAAGGGGGATATTCGTAGCAACAAAGATAGATTTTATTTTAATATCAAAAACACTTATTTTATTATTTTTAGCATTATAATTAATAATTTGCAAATAATCAGATATTCACCTTATTTATATAGAAGATATATTATCTTTGCTGTGAACCAAAAAAAATCATCATCATGAAATTTACTTATTTATGTGCAGCATTTGCGTGCATTTTCAGTTTGGCTGTTCAGCCGTTATCAGCCGGTAAAAAAAAGAAAGTTCAAAACCAGGAACAAAAGGTTGCTTTGGGAGTCTGGGACGATGTGGATAAAGGTGCCACGGTGGAGTCTCTGATTCTCTGGATGAAGCCTTTCGATGAGGCCGGTATCAAGAATTATTATATGTGTGGCTCACCGGAAGAAGTGGCGCGTTATATTGAGGCTGCCAAGTCCTATCAGGGTGCAAAAGTGCATGCGTGGATGTTCACTGTGAATGCTCCCGGGGATTCTGCGGCGTTGGCGCATCCCGAATGGTTTGATGTGAACCGGATAGGTTATAACAGTCATGAATATGACCCTTATGTAAAGCATTATAAATGGCTGAGTCCTTCTGTGCCTGAGGCCCGACAGTATATGAAAGATAAAGCGGCTTCTTATGCAGCTTTGGAAGGACTGACTTCTGTACATCTGGATTTTATTCGCTATAATGATGCGGTACTGGGGCGACGCCTGCAACAGCATAAATTTAAGATTCAGCAAGATACCTATCGTGCTGAATATGATTTTGGCTATCATCCGGTGGCAATAGAAAAATTTAAGAAACTGTTCGGTTACTCCCCGTTAGATTTGCAGGCTCCGTGGATGAGTCCGGAATGGTTGCAGTTCCGTTTGAATGAGGTCACTTCTTTAGTGAATGAGATTGTAGAAGCGACTCATTCTGAAGGCAAACTGGTTTCAGCGGCTGTTTTCCCTTATCCTACCCGTGCCCGCATGACAGTTTATCAGGACTGGCCTACCTGGAAAATAGATATTGTATGCCCGATGAATTATCAGTCGTTTTATTCGGAAAGCCTTGAATGGATACCGTTTAGTATAGAAAACGGTTTGCGCGAAACTTTCCATAAGAATAAGTATGTATCCGGTTTATTTGTTCCCGATATTACGGCTGAAGAGCTATATACAGCTGCAAAACTATCTATCGAAGCAGGAGCGGACGGCGTGAATTTCTTTAATGCACGTTCTTTGCTGAAGGATGGAAAGTTGCAAGTGGTCAGCAGGATTAATCAGGAATATAACTTGTAATTACCATTGGAACTGATTTATCACTAAACAATTTTATAGTACGGGGTCCTGTAGTAAGGCGTTCAAAGAATATAGTTTACTGTCTACCAGGACCCTGAATTTTGCCGATACATGTCATAAACCTTTCTACCCATGAACTGATATCCCATTCCCTCGTATTTCGTACCGGAGAATACTGACTGGATATAGCCATTTCGCTCTACCAGTATTGTATGGTAAATCTTCTGCTCCGGATTCTTTCGGGAATAAAACTGAATCCGACGGTTGTCTGCCGTGAAATAAATAATACTGTCATTTTCGGTTTTATTCCATGACAGACGTTTCATTTTCTTTTTCAGATATCGTTGCATTAAATAGGTTCTGTGCCAGGTCCCTCCTGTCTTTGAGACAAATGGCTTTCCATCCAGCAGAGCATTAGCATCATCATAACAAGCTACAAATAAGCGATTGTCGGAAGAAGCTTCCAGCCATTTTTGTAATTTATCTCCGTAACGTTCATTATCCCAGTTGTAATTGCTGTCAATGAAAGAGATTCTTTTCACATAATCCGGAATTTCAGAAACTGCATCCATAAAACCGAAAATGAAGTTGCCTCCTCCACTGTGGCTGTTCAGTTCGATATGTGGATTATACTTGGAAAAAAGAGAAAGAATATACTCTACTGTTTCTTTAATCTTTTGATCCCGTGTAGGTTCAGCTTTTCTCCAACTTCCCCAGCTTTTGGTGTCTGCTTCCAGGTAAATCGTAATAAAGTTACATTCCGGATCAGAAGCTCTGATATACCGTGTTTGAGCTCCTATGTGTTGTATATGATAATGCCAGTCATCACCTTCTGCCGGCATTTTCCCGATGGTCCAGTCTGTACTGTTGCCATTCGGTAGTGCATATAGTACAAGTTTTGTGGGTTTATCCTTTCCGAATTTAGTTTCTGCGGGAGCATTTATATGAACTTTGATTCCTGGAGTATGGATAAAGCTGATAACTTGTTCCTCAAAATAAGGACTGGTTACAAATCCGGGTAATTTGATTGCTTTACCGGATATTCTCGATGAAGGATTCATCTGTTCTTGTGCCCGATTGGACAGAGAAAGACAACATATAAGAATTAAGAGAAGAATATTTTTCATATTGTTTCAGATAAGAGGTTATATGTATAACAAAATGCGTAGCTGAATTACTCAACTACGCATTTCATAAGAATCAATTTTTAGTTAACATCCCACCATAGGTTATTTTGTATGCTGTTGCTTCCACCCATGCGCTTTTCGGCTTCTTTCACGTTAGCTTCGTTAACGGTGTATTCCGAAGAAGGATAATAGATACGCTTGATATAAGCGTTTGGAGTATTATTAGCCTGATCAGAAGGATTCATGTTGAAGACACTTGAACTTACGTTTGCGAATGGCATAAGCGTAGGTTTGTGGAACTGGCGATGATCAGCCCAAGTTTCAAAAGAACATTCCTGGAACTGAGCAATGTATTTCTGGGTAAGAATCTTATCCATAGGTGTATTGTTAGTTCCTGTAACATCGTCATACTTGGCTGTGGTTCCATAATAGTTTGGAGAAGTTGAAGCCAGATAATTTGCGATTTTGCTTTCCGGAACTCCCAGTTCTGTCATACTTGAGCGTACGCCGGCTTCGTATTCTGTTTTGGCATCTCCACTTGTAAGACCAAGTTGGATGGCAATAGCTTTCAGGAAGCACAGTTCGCTGTACTTGAACAAAGGATACTTTCTGTCAATGGTTTCATAATACCAGGGACCGATTTTTGAGAAGTCGCTAACAAACTGTCCATTGTCCATTGCAGCACCTACACCCGAAGCTACGTGTCCCGGATCTGTGCCGTCCCAATTGCCGTTCATGCTTGGAGTTGCAGGGCTTTCGATGATACCTGCGGGTTCAAAGTGGATCGGAGCGCGAGGATCGACAACTGCAGGAGCATTCTTAGCAGTAAGAATAACTTCGGTGATATTCTTATTGGCTTCGCGGTCGGCTGCGGTAGGCCATGCTTGTCCACCGATACCTTCTACAAGACGTTTGTAAGCCGTTGACATATGCAACACCGAAGAACCTTTATGATAATAAATCGGGTTCTGGGCAAATTTATCTTCTCCTTGCGTCAGGAAGGCGGCATCAGCGTCACTGCTGAATACACCTGCTGAAATGGCAGCTGCGGCTTCTGTTTTAGCCTTGGCGGCATCTACGTCGGAGATACGGACAGCCATGCGCAGGCGGATAGAGTTGGCGAATTTCTTCCATTTGGTGGCATCACCCCCATAAATAAGGTCATAAGAACCGACATTATTGGCTGCCGACTCATCCAGTTTACTTACGGCATCTTTCAATTCTTCGAATATGGTATAATATATGTCCTTCTGAGTGTCATACTTAGGCTGATCAATGTCGTTGGCAGCTTCAGAGTAAGGTACATCTCCCATACAATTCGTTAAACGCAACATAGCATACGCTTTCCAGATACGTGCCATCTGAACGACGTTATTGTGAACAGGGTTGCTCTCATTGGCACGGATTAATGAATTGGCATTGGTAAGCACGGTGTAAGTCAACTCCCAAATGTTGTCCACATAGCGTGCGTCTATGTTATAGTCGGAAGCCGAGAGTTGGTCGTTAGCCGAATATTCACAGAAAGTACTGATCATCAGCTGGTCTATCTGTTGCCACTGATTGGCATACGGAATACCACGTCCCTGTATGAATATCAGCTGGAACTTAGGATCTACTGAACCCGGTGTCGGGTTGTTGGGATCGGTATTCATATCGTCAAAATCGCCTACACAGCCCGCGAAGGCCATTGAAAGACCAATAATGCTTATAATGGATTTAAATAACTTATTCATTTTATCTTCATTTTTAGAATGTAACATTAAGATTGAAACCAAATGAACGGGTAGACGGTAGAGCAGCGGTTTCTACACCCTGTCCGTTGCCAGTAGAGTATGTACATTCAGGGTCGAATCCCGGAAGGTTATTGTACAGGAAGCATACGTTGTTGGCTACAGCACTGACTTTAATACCACTGATGATTGTCTTGTTGAACCATTTGTCCGGCAATATCCAAGAGAAATTAAGTTCGCGAAGGCGTACGTTGGTAGCATCATAAACGTAGTTTCCGATGTTGCCATAGAACTGTCCCCAATAAGCGGTAGGATTCAGTTCAACGGTGTTGGGAGCTCCTGTGTTTACATTAACACCCTGAGAAATCAAGCCCTTACCGGTTGAATAGAATTCTTCACGTCCGGCAACTGTTTCTTTGGTCTGACCATTAGATTGCAGACGCATCATAGATTGCAGATATACATCGCCACCATAGCGGACATCAATCAGGAATCCGAAAGAGAAGTTTTTCCATCTTAATGAAGAACCGATACCTGCTGTCCAATCCGGGTTCATATTACCGGAAACGCGGAGGGTAGGATCTACTATGTATTTGCCGTCATCACCCACAAGGCGGTTTCCTTTCTCATCATATTTGAAACCATTCGTGTAAATCTGCCCGTAAGGTTCGCCTGTTTTAGCCATGACATAACAGTTTTGTCCCATCGGGCGAGCTAATGTAATGGATTCCACTCCTTCGTAAAGTTCTACGACTTCAGAAGAGTTTTTGGCGAAGTTCACCCAAAGATTCCAGTTCCAGTCGCGTGTGCGAACCGGCGTGGCATTCATCTGAAGTTCCCATCCCCAGTTGTCTACACGTCCTGCATTGATATATTTGGCGCTATATCCCGAAGTGATGGATGAAGGCATGGATATGATCTGGTTGTATGCACGTTTGTTGTAGTATGTAACGTCGAATCCTAAACGGTTATCAAAGAAGCGGATATCAGCACCGAACTCGGTAGATTTGATAATCTCCGGTTTAAGGTTAGAGTTTGCTTTCGTAGAAGGTTCTGCTACGCCCATCTGACCACCTGCCATGTTAGAAACTGTAGATAATACAGACAACAGCTGATATGGATCGGTGTCATTTCCTGCTTCAGCATAAGATGCGCGTACTTTAGCGAAAGAAAGCCAGCTGGGAACATCTACTTTGAACTTGGTCAACATATCCGTCACTACCCAACCCAGAGAGAATGAGGGATAGAAGAATGAACGGTTATCCTTCGGTAATGTGGAAGACCAGTCATTACGTACAGTTATATCGAGGAACAGGTAGTTATCCCATGACAATTGTCCCAGTGCATAGAGGGATTGGACTTCTTTTTCTGATTTGGAAGTCGAAGTAGTCTTGGATTGACCATTCTGAATGGTATACAGTTCAGGAATGTTCAAACCTTCGGCTGTGGCATAGAAACTATTGTATTGGCGGTTCATCAGGTTGCCACCAACAGAAAGCATTCCGGAGATTTTGGAGTCTGCAATCTTATCCTTTTGTGCTGTAATCAGGAAATCTGCATTGTATTCAGCCATATTGTATTGACCGGTTGAGAAACGACCATCCTTATAACCTGCACTTGAAATCAAGTCATGGCGTATCCACTTTTCGGTCTTCTTGCCATAAGTGTCACCGCCGAAGCGAACCATAGCTTTCAGCCAGCTGCTAACCTCGTATGTCAATGAAGCGAAACCATTGATACGATTGGTTACGTCCTTGTTACCGCTGAGAGAAGTCAGTGCATACGGGTTATTTACCACCGTAAGCATACTGGGATACCAGTCGATAATCTTTCCGTCTTTATCAAAAACATCTTTCATTTCGTGCAGGTTGATGCTGCGCGGAGTATAAATAAGAGCGAATATCGGGTTGAAACCTGAAGCAGAGAATTCAGGACGTCCCTGACCTTTCTGATAAGTATAGTTCAATTTGGCATCGAGAGTCAGGTTCTTGATGATTTCGCCGCCTGCGCGGATAGAGAAGTTTGTCTTGTTCAACTCATTCTTCGGGATAACACCCTTACGCATTGTGTTTGACATACCTACACGGTAGTTCATCTTACCGGCGGAACTTGTGATATCAAGAGAATTGGTCCATGATGTACCGGTGTCCATGAAATCGGAAAAATCATTATTTTTTGCTTCCAAAGGACGGGTTTGTCCTGTCCAGTCTGTAACAACCGTACCCATTTTAGGACCCCAGGAGTTACGCGAGGTAGCCACAAATGCTCCGTCTGTACCCTGACCGTATTCATTCTGGAATTCCGGTTGAATCATTACATTTTCAAAAGTAAAGTTGCTATTGTATGACACTTTGGTTCTGCCACCCTGGCCTTGTTTGGTTGTAACCAGAATCACACCGTTACCACCGCGTGAACCGTAAAGAGCTGTAGCCGAAGGACCCTTCAGTACAGAAATTGATTCAACATCATCAGGATTCAGCATGGATAGTCCGTCACCGGTATCCGAATAACCTGCACCCCAAGAGTTTGTATTTACGTCGTCAACGCCTTGAGAGTTGTCGAACGGAACCCCGTCCACTACCACCAACGGCATATTATTACCCGATATAGAGTTGTTACCGCGGATGACGATACGGTTTGAACCACCGGGAATAGAAGTTGAAGAAATATTCATACCGGCAATTTTACCATTCAGTGATGTGGCAATGTTTGCAGTCCGGTTTTCAATAAGAGCGTCCCCTTTTACGTCTTGCACTGAATAACCGAGCGCCTTCTTTTCACGCTTCATACCTAAAGCCGTCACCACTACCTCATCCAGAGCATAGTCTGTTCCGCTTAACTGTATTTTGTACGTAGCATTATTTGTAACAGGAATTTCCTGTGCGTCGAATCCAATGAAAGATACTACCAAGGTTTTTCCATTGGATGGAATATCCAGAGAGAACTTGCCGTCGATATCTGTTGCTGTACCGATGCCTGTTCCTTTTACAAGTACAGTTGCTCCGATAATCGGTTCGCCTTGAGTGTCTGTCACTACTCCGGAAATCCTTCTTGAGTTCTGTGTACTAGACGAAGTGGTATTTTGTGCACTTACACTCATTCCAGGGATGTAACCGCCACATATAAGCATTAGGCCGGTTACTGATAGAATTAAAAGTTTTTGCATTAACATAGATTTAATAAACAATAATGGTTAATAGTCCAGAATTATATCATCATATATGATTGGCTTGCTTTGAATATTTGTAACTTAACTTGAAAATAATGTTGTTATTTTCTCATACTCAAAGAATTACCAGAGGCTGTTGGGCAGCTGTCACATTACCAATGTCTATGAACAGTACACTTATAGTTACTGCTGAGAGGAGTTTGCTGTTTGCGAATCCTTTTCTTTTGCGATCTTCATTCATAAAAAGTTGATGATTTTGTTGTTAACTAAAATAGTCTTCTCTGAAAGAGTAAGAATGGGCAATTGAGAATAGCTTTGAGGCTATTTCTGCTGTCAGGTGGGGTCTTGTTCCATAGGCTCTTTTTTATTTTTAGGTTTAACTTATATTTTATCTCTCTTATTTTAATTATACATTAGCTAAGTTCCAAGAGAACTTGGTAAATACATTGTCGGTTAAAAATTAAAATACACTAAATACTGTTACTATTTAGTTGGTTGTTTTAAGAGATAAACTCGTTATTAACAAAGGTGATGAAACGCCATTTCTTCGTTTCTTCTTAGCAAAGATATATTATAATTTAATATCAAGAACATTCCTTTGCATTTATTTAACTTTATATTTATATATTTGCTCTTCGAGAAGGTTTGCACCTTCTTTGATATGCTTTATATACAAATATTAAGGTTCTTCAATATTTAATGAGTGGAAGTCAATCAGTCCATTCATGGGAGTTTCTTCAATCACGTCCAACTCAATGCCAAAGTCACCGGCGACTTCTCTTAGAATCGGGGCATAGCTATAGGCTAACGAACCTACAAAGCGGATTGGATAGTTCTTATAATCATATTGGCATACATTCCTTGTGAAGAAGTTGCGCAAATTGGTGATTATTAGTTCGTAAACATAATCATCACTCGTATAATCCGCCAGGAAATAAGAAATAGTGGATAGAAAACGATTAGGAAACGGGCGATTATAAACAGACTCCATTACTTCATTGGGGCTAATACGGAATTTCTCAAAGAAATCAGCCATTACCTCTTTGGGAGCCAAGCCCTTTAGTACATCCGAAAGAAAATGCTTGCCTAATACAGCACCACTACCTTCATCTCCCAATATATATCCGCCTGCTCTGACATTTTTTACAATAATCTTTCCGTTGTAAAAGCAAGAATTAGATCCGGTGCCTAAAATGCAGGCAATTCCTGCTTCACATTTAAACAGACCACGAGCGGCGGCAAGTAAGTCACTCTCTACTTGGATCGGAGTTTTGAACTGTGCTACTAATGAGGCACCCAATACATTCTTTTTCTCATAAGAAGTACAACCAGCTCCATAATAATATACTTGCTCCAGTTTTCTTTTGAAAAAAGTTTCGGGTAAACCTAAACGCACACTCCGGCTGATCTCTCTTCGGGTTTGGAAGAAAGGATTAAGTCCCTCTGTAAAAACACGTTGTATCAGGTGATTGTCTTCAACCAAAGCCCATTCAGTTCTTGTTGAACCACTCTCTGCAATCAGTTTCATACGCAGTTAGATTTAGAATTGAATACAAATATATAGTTTTTTTTTATATACCAAGACAAAAACTTCCAAAACTTCACTTAATCGTTTCGTTTTCACGCTTTGCATTACTTACTAAAAAGAATATCTGAGGAATACATGGTTAAAGTGTAAAAACGCGGTGAACTACTGCATATCTCCTTAAATTTATATGGAAGAATTGTAACCCGTTTTCTTGTGGGTTAAGTACCTCTTTTGCAGGGCTACACCTTTTGCTATAAAGGGTGTAGCTATCATGTCAAAAGGGTGTAGCCATCCGAAGTAAAGGGTGTAGCCATCTGAAATTGCCCTCACAGCTACTTCCTGAAGGGAGGAAATACTCTATTCCTGAAAGCTCCTTCCTATAAGGACTCAACTTTTATGAATCGGAATAAACCATCCCTTTATCATTCTGGCCATACCCGAGACGTACCTGAGTCGTGGTTGCTCCGTACTTTCTCCACTCAGAGGTACTTCTGACCGAAGAAAGTATGGCTTTGGTACGGAGCAACTACGTCTCGGGTACGTTCCTGGTAGGCATCGAAAAAACAAATTTAGAGCAAAGCTATCCTTCTAATACATATTTACCAAGTTCTCTTGGAACCGTTGAACTGTAATATAAATAAGGAGAGATAATATATAAGTTAAACCTATAAAATAGAAAAACGCCTATGGAGAAGAAATCTATCTGACAGGAGAAATAGTCAAAGCTATTTCTATACAGACTATCCTTACCCTAATTATTTTAGAGAAAACTATTTTAATTAACAACAAAATCATCAACTTTTTATGAATGAAGAACGCAAAAAACGAGGATTGGCACATAGCAAATTCCTCACGGCAGTAGCAATCAGCGCACTGCTATTAGGCAGCGATAATGTGATGGCTACCCAAACTGTTTCAGGCAATGTTCCGGATATAAAAGAGCAGCTACAAACCATCGCTGTTACAGGTGTAGTCTTGGATGCTTCTGATGAACCGATTATTGGCGCCAGCGTGGTCGAAAAAGGCACTACCAACGGTGGTATTACAGATATTAATGGAAGGTTTACATTGAATGTAAAGTCAGGGGCTATATTAAAAATCTCTTATGTCGGTTACCAACCCCAAGAAGTAAAAGCTACCCGAACTATGAAAATAGTTTTGGCGGAAGATAGTGAAATTCTATCAGAGGTGATAGTAGTAGGTTATGGCTCTCAAAAGAGAGAAAACCTGACAGGAGCAATTGCGACGGTAGATATAAGCAAGACTTTGGAAGGACGCCAGATTCCTGATATCGGCCGGGGGTTACAAGGCACTACGCCGGGGTTGTCTGTCGTTATTCCAAGTGGCGAAATAGGTTCGGATCCGACTATAAAAGTACGTGGACAAATCGGCTCCATCGATGGTAGCTCTACACCGCTGATTTTGTTAGACAACGTGGAGATTCCTTCTATTCAGATGGTGAACCCTGATGATGTTGAATCTATCACCGTATTGAAAGACGCAGCTTCTGCTTCTATTTATGGTGCAAAGGCGGCTTTTGGTGTAGTATTGATCACTTCAAAAAAGGGTGCTAAAAGTGAGAAAGTAGAAGTAAGCTATTCCGGAAATTTTTCTTGGCAAAATATTTCCAAAAAGATGGAAATGGCAAGAGTTGATGGTATTCAGTATCGCATTGATGCGCTGAAACGTGCCAAAGGCACTCTATATGGAGCATTCTGGTATGTAGATGAAACCAGTCTTGAAAGAGCTAAGGAATGGGACAAAACCTGGGGGGGTAAGTTAGGAGTCAATGATCCGTTCGTATACGGCCGCGACTGGTACGTAGATGCTTCTAATCGTAAGTTCTCTATACGTACTTTCGATCCTTATGATTACATGATTCGTGAATGGGCTCCTTCGCAAACACATAATATCTCGTTGAGCGGCAGGAGTGGTAAGACTGTGTTCAATGTCGGTTTAGGCTATTTGGATCAAAATGGTTTGATGAAATTGGCTAAACATGATGATTTCCGCAGATGGAACGGTTCTATACGTTTAAGTACCGAAATCAACAAGTATATTACAGCCCGTGCCGGAGCTAATTATTCAAAACGTAACAAACGCTATGCTTACGCGACAAACTCTACAACGGCTGACCCATGGCTCTATCTCTATCGTTGGGATAGTACTTATCCGATAGGATATGATGAGAACGGAAATGAAATGCGCAGTCCGGCTTCTGAAATTCATCAGGCGAACACTGCAAACAAAGAGAATAATTACTTGAGTTTCAATGTAGGCGCAACTCTGCAAATAACGAAGGACTGGAAGTTTGACATCGATTATACTTATGCAGGCGAAGACCAGATATGGAAAAAAAACGGTACTAAATTTACAGCCGCTGATACATGGACGTCTCCCGTCAAGAGATTGGATGGTAACGGTAACCAAATATACGTTAATAATATGGGAGAAGTGGTATCAGCAGGTACTGAAGGTGCTATGCCTGCATACGGCTTGAGCTATCGGCAGTATACTGCAGACGGTGCTAATCCTGACCATATTCGTCGTGAAGTGACTAACGCTAAAAGACATACGCTCAATATTACAACTGATTATAATTGGCAGATCAACGAAAAAAACAATTTGAAGGTATTGGTTGGAATGAACCGGACTGACTGGGAATCTGAAGATAACTGGTCGCAGATCACTAACCTTACAGATATTAATAACCTCAGTTGGGATAAAACCATCGGCACGCAGACTTCCAGCGGTAATCTCTACTGGGATGGTCAGCTCGGTTTCTTCGGACGTGTCAATTACAATCTGATGGACAAATATTTGCTGGAAGCGAACATCCGCTATGATGGTTCTTCTAAATTTCCCAGCAATCTGCAATGGCGCGCATTCCCTTCTTTCTCTTTAGGTTGGCGCCTCAGTGAAGAGAAATTCATGGACTGGTCCAAAACGTTCCTCTCTTCTTTGAAACTCCGAGGTTCCTGGGGTATGATTGGTGATCAGACTGTATCCAGTTCATTGTATGTGCCCACTATCAGCCAGGGACAGGCAAGTTGGCTTGATCCGAGTGGTAATAAGATTATTTATGCCGGAACTCCAGCGGCAGTAGATCCTAGAATCACTTGGCAAGATATAGCCACATTGGATTTTGGTTTCGATGCGCGATTCTTTAACGGTGAATTAGGAGTAACATTCGACTGGTATCAACGCGACACCAAGAACATGATTGTTCCGGGTGAAGGTGTTACATGGACTTTTGGTGCCGGTTCTCCGAAAGGGAATTTCGGCTCTTTAAGAACACGAGGCTGGGAACTTTCTATCGACTATAATCATCGATTTGAAAACGGATTAGGGATCAACGCTATGGTTTCTTTGTCGGATGCCCAGACTGAAATCACTGCTTATGGTGATACAAAGAGCATTGACAGTTGGTATATAGGGAAAAAATATGGTGAAATATGGGGCTATCGCACAGATCGCCTTTATCAAAAAGACGATTTCGTATATGCCGATGGTAAATTAGTTACCGTTTGGGCCTTGAATGGTAAAGAAGTGCCCGCTAACACTCCCGGCGCTAAAGAAATGAATAAACTGAAAGATCCGAATGGGGTATATCAAGATTATTTCCAAACGGGAACAATAAAGTTTGGCCCCGGTGATGTGAAATATAAAGATGTGAATGGTGATGGGAAAATTGATGGCGGTTCCCGATCAGTAGGTACGGTAACCGATGAAAATGATCCGAATTACGGTAAACGTGATACGGGGGACTTGGAAGTTATTGGTAACTCTACACCGCGTTACGAATATGGTATCCGTTTGGGTGCTGACTATAAAGGCTTTGATTTCTCTATCTTTATGCAGGGTGTAGGTAAACGCGATATTTGGGGTGCCGGTTTTCTTGCTATCCCTGGCTTTAATACGGGTGACGGTGCTATGCCGCAGGCTATTGCAGGTAATTATTGGAGAGAAGATCGTACAGATGCTTTTTATCCGGCCGCTTATAATCTGGCAGGTTCCAATACTGGTTTCAACATGCAAACACAGGATCGATACTTGCTCAATATGTCTTATTTCCGTATCAAAAACATCACGCTAGGTTATACACTGCCTGCCGTATGGACTAAGAAAGTACTGATTAACAAGGCTCGTATTTATGTGGCCTGCGAAAATTTCTTTACGTTTGACAAACTGGGAGGTTTGCCGATTGATGCGGAAGAAATCTCAGGTTTCTCTATGTTCAACTCTACAAACTATAACTCCGGCCGTACAGGTGTTGGTACGCCAACCATGAAGAATATGTCTGTAGGTATTCAGTTAAACTTCTAAAAATATATCAATATGAAAAAATATATATCAATCATACTCTCTGCGGTAGTTCTAGCTACTACATCTTGTGATGACATTTTGGACCGCCCGCAACTAAACACTCCGACTGATGGCACCTTTTGGAAAACCGAGATGGATGCCCGTCTGTATGCCAACGGGTTTTATAGGAACTATTTTGTAGGCTATGCTGATGGATGGACAACTAATTATGCTCCTTTGCGTGGTTACTCCTTTTCGGATGATTTAGCTTCTACAGGTCAGCAGTCATCGTTTAGCAATTCGATTCCCAGTACCCTTGGCAGTTCAAATACAGGTGATTTGGCTACCTATCAGACCCAGTACGTTGGTCCGACTTGGAATTTTACCTGGATTCGTAAAGCGAACGTTTTTATGGAACGTCTGGAAGCTAATATGAAAGGGAATGTAACGGAAGAAGCGTATAATCACTGGCATGCTGTAGCAGCTTTCTTTAAATGCTTCTCTTACTCCCGGTTGGTAGCTGTATTTGGTGACGTACCCTACTATGAAACCTCATTTGCCAATAGCGACCTGGAAGCCATGTATAAAGACCGTGACAGCCGTGTATTTGTAATGGATAAAGTTTATGATATGTTAAAGAATGAAGTGTTGGTCAATATACGCACTAACGATGGCGATAACACTTTGAACCGGTATGTTGCAGCAGCGTTTGCCTCTCGCTGGATGCTTTTTGAGGGGACATGGCAGGAGTATCATGGCGGAGACCAGACTGCGGCAAACAAATATTTGCAGTTGGCAAAGGAAGCTGCCGAAATAGTAATCAATAGCGGTAAATACGCTATCGACACTCCATTCCGTGATGTGTTCGGTTCGCAGGACTTGAAAGGTAATAAAGAGGCTATTATGTATCGTCATTATACATTCGAAATGCTTAAACACCATATTGCATCTTATTCTAATGGTGTAGAAAGCCAGGCGCCAGCCCCCAATCTTGCACTAGCAAAGTCTTTCATTTGCCAGGATGGTAAAGTTTATCAGCATTCTGATCTTGAGAATGCAAAGTTGTTGAGTGTAGCAAACTTGGCAAAAACTCGCGATCCGCGTTTTGAGGCAACATTTATTGATCATGTGAATATCAATTCTGTCACACTGCTGTATGCTTCCAAATTCATCGATCGTGAAGCATTGACGATGGATAATCCCAAGAACAATCCTATTTATGATTCTAACACCAATACAAATGATGCTCCGGTAATCCGTTACGCGGAAGTGCTGTTGAATTGGATTGAAGCTAAAGCTGAATTGGGCGGGGTAACTCAAGAAGATATCAACGCGTCTATTAATCAGTTAAGACGCCGTCCGCTGGATGCTACTGCACAGGCTAAAGGATTGAAAAACACTGCCGATATGGTATTAGCTGATATAACAGAAAATTTTGATCCTGCCAGGGATAAGGATGTCACCCCATTGATTTGGGAAATCCGCCGTGAACGCCGCATGGAGTTGTTTTATGAGCACTGCCGTTTGCATGACATCAAGCGTTGGAAGAAATTGGAGTATATGGACAACAACAAGTACCCGGATACAATGATAGGCCCTTGGGTAGATATGGTAAAAGAAGTTCCGGCTTACTTGGATGAACAGTATATTGGCAAGAGACAGGTCAAGAAGGAAGACGGTACAGTCATTACTTTCGATGGGAGCAATGCCTCTGAAATGGTAGGTTATTATATGCCTACTAATGTTCAGCCGCGTAATACTTTCAGTGACCGGAGTTATTGTTCTCCTGTAGGAGAGCAAGAAATCAATGCTTATGCGGAGAAAGGTTTCAAACTGACGCAGACAACAGGGTGGTAACTTTGTATAATAGTTTCTGAATCATTCTGGTTAAGAATATAATGCCCGCCCATTTGTGTTTTCAGCATAAATGAGTCGGGCATTATTGTTTATTCATTTATAATATAATGTAAATATGAAAAAATGTTTGCTTTTATTCTATTGGGCATGCACTGTATGTATGCTATATGCACAAGACAAGAATACTTCTTCTTTTCTTTTTGATGATTTTCAAGAAGCGGTTGTCTATTTCAAGAACGGTTCGCAATTTCGCGAAAAAATGAATTACAACATACTGGCAAACAAATTTTATTTTGTTGATCGTGTTGATAATAAGGTGAAAGCATTAAGTAACCCGCAAGATATACAGGTTATAAAATTCGGTAACCGGGTATTCTATACGGAAGGGAATAATGGTATCGAGATTTTGCCGACGAATCCTGTACTGTATGTACAATACAAAGGGAATATGCGCAAAGAAGCCTCAAAAGGTGCGTTCGGCCAACCTACAGAAACAACTTCTGTAAAAACATACGGAGGAACATATGCAGGACGCGGAGAACGTTATGATTTCGATCCGGAGAAGTTAATACTCGGGAGCCGATATAACATTTATTGGATAGAGCAAAAAGGAAAGAAAAAGCCTTTCAAGAATTTCAATCAGTTTTTGAAACTATATCCTAAACAGAAAGAAGAACTAAAGAGGTTTATCAAAGAAAACAATGTAGACTTCAATAATGTACAGCAAATCTCTATTTTGTGTATGCACGCTGAGTCTATTTATAACATTACCGACTAAAGTTACATTATTAAATGGTCATTAAATTAATGGCCATTTAATAATGCAACGATAAAGACCAAGGGATAATGAGCGGATGATTATGAGATGAAAGATACAATCTTTTTTGTCCAATCCGCTAAATATAAAGGGATATTAATCAGTGTCCCGTCTTGCTTCAGATTGTTTAATGAATAGCGCAACTTGCATACCGGATGATAGGTTGCATCATAAACAGATAAGCTTTTACCTCCCAAACGGGTTTGAGCTTTTACTTCAACAGGGATAATGTCACTATCGGATTGAATGATAAAATCGACTTCCGCTTTTCCTAAAGAAGTCCAATAGCGTGGAAGGATGTCATATTGAGGCGCTAAACTTTGCAAAACGTAGTTTCCGGCAACAGCACCTTTAAATTCCGTATAAGTTTCATTTCCTAAAAAAATAGCTTCCGGCGGAAGACCTGACAATTCACGTAATAATCCGACATCAGATAAATAAACTTTAAATGCAGACAAATCATCGTAAGCTTTTAAAGGAAGAAAGGGCTTGGTGGTACAAAACACCCGATAAATCAAGCCTGCGCTTTCCAACCAAAGCAGAGCGTCTTCATAATCACGGGCACGAGCGCCGGGTTTGACCATTTTGTAAACAAACTTCCGGTTCTCTTTGGCTAACTGGCTTGGGATAGAATTCCATATATGGATAATACGGGGAATATCCTTGTTTTCAGCATGCTTTGAAAAATCTAAAATATAGGCGTTAAGTATTGCCTGTTGTTCCTTTTTGACTTTTTCCATGCCTTTGTTTTCAAGGAAACTGTTGATGACGGCAGGCATGCCACCTATTACCAAATACTGCTGGTACAACTCGCTAAGGCGATTTGTAATAAATTGAGGTAAAGCTGATATCTCGGACAATTCTTCCACGTAATTATATAGTTTCTCATTGGCTGTTTTCAGAAACTCTTTGAATGTGAGGGGATATAGATCGAGAAAATCAACTTTGCCTACCGGAAATGACTCCCCTTTAGTCAAAGCTACGCCTAATAATGAACCGGCAGCTACTACAACATATCCGGGTGAATCTTCGTAAAAATACTTTAATGAGTTTAAGGCAGAATTACATTCTTGAATTTCATCGAAAATGAGCAATGTCTCATTCGGTAAGATAGGGTAATCGGTCAGTAAGGACAATTGCGAGATAATCCGCGAAGGCTCTTTGGTCATTTTAAAGATTTCATGGATAGAATGATCCTTATCAAAATTGAATTTGACGGTGTATTTGAATTCTGTTCGTCCAAAATACTCAAGAATCCATGTCTTGCCAGTTTGACGAGCCCCTTTTAAAATAAGAGGTTTTCTCCCTGGATTGCGTTTCCACGTTTTCAATTCTTCGATTATACTACGATATAATTCCATAATAACTACTTTTATGTTCCGATTATTGGCAAAATATCACAAAACAGGTTCCGTTTATTGGCAAATATACCATAAATCGGAATATGAACAAATAATAAAGAGCTAAATAACATTTCTAATAAGAAAAACACAAAGAATAATTTGGCGTTAGCTAATTAAATGGGCTTTAATTAAATAATCCTCTATTTAATACAAAAACAAGGCATAAAAGATAAGTATATCGGACATGCGGCATCTATATATCGGACGCGTCGCATCTATATATCGGATGCGCAGTATCTATATATCCAACGTCACCGATATATAGACGCTAAAAGAACATGAAATCAGACTTGCCTGAAATTACATTGCTTGTTGTGAATAAGAACAAGCAATGTAATCATTCTCAACATTACTTGTTCCAGATCACAACATTACTTGCTTTCAGGTCAATCTTTCTTCTTTCAGGTTTCAGTTTTCCCCGAACGCCCTGTTCATCGGCATTCCGGCTGAAAGACACCTGAAACAGTCATAAGGTTGGAAGTTTCAGCTGTAACACCGATGAACAGGGCGCTCGGGGAAAACTGAAAGACCTGAAAGAGTATTTTCAGATTAAATAATAGGTATAAGATGATACTCCATTTAATTCATTATCTGAAAGAAAGATATTAATTCTGCCAACAGGTGTTATTGTATTCTTTTTACCATAAAAAACTCGGCAATGTTCTCTTGGAACTTACCCAATGTGTAATTAAAATAAGAGAGATGAAATATAAGTTAAACCTGTAAATAGAGGAAATGCCTATGGAGAAAAAAAATATCTGATCAGAAGAAATAGCTTCGGTTATTCCTAAACTCAACTATCTTTTTACCTAGATTTCAAAGAAAATATTTTAGTTAATATCAAAATCATCAACCTTTTATGAATGAAGATTCAAAAAAAAGAGGATTAGCATACAGCAAACTCCTCACGGCAGTGGCTATTAGTTCACTGTTATTAAGTAGCGGTAATGTGCTGGCTACCCCAACAGTGCCAAGCACTGTTGCAGGTGTGACGGAACAATTGCAGACTATCACTGCTACAGGCTTGGTAGTGGACGCCACGGGGGAACCGGTTATCGGTGCCAGCATAGTGGAAAAAGGGACTACTAATGGTATAGTTACAGATATTGACGGTAAATTTACATTAAATGTAAAACAAGGAGCGGTACTTCGCATTTCGTTCGTTGGTTATCAAACGTTAGACATTAAGGCAACTAAGAATATGAAAATAGTCTTGAAAGAAGATGCAGAAATGCTATCAGAAGTTGTTGTTGTAGGTTATGGTGCACAAAAGAAAACTAATCTGACAGGTGCCGTAGCTACAGTTGATGTAGGAAAGGCTTTGGATAGTCGCCCTATTGCAGATGTAGGACGTGGATTACAAGGCACTACTCCTGGTCTGACTATTACCATTCCAACAGGTGAAGTTGGTACAGACCCCAACATTAGGATTCGTGGTGCAATAGCCTCATTGGAAGGTAATTCTAAACCACTTATATTGATGGATAATGTAGAAATCCCCAGCATTAGTTTGGTAAATCCCGATGATATCGAATCAATCTCTGTATTGAAAGACGCGGCAGCCTCTTCAATTTATGGTTCAAAGGCTGCGTTTGGCGTTATCCTAATTACAACCAAAAAAGGTGCCACAGTGGATAAAGTAACCATTAATTACTCTGGAAACGTGGCTTTCCAAACCGTAGCTAAAGACAGTAATGTTGGGGGCATTAGTGGTATGGAGTATATTATGGATGCGGCAGAACGTACTGGTGGTACACTTGCCGGTGCATTTTTCTACATTACCCGTGAAGGTATTGAACGGTCCAAAGAATGGGAAAAACTTTACGGCGGTACCGTGGGTAAGAATGATCCTACTGTCTATGGACGTGACTGGTATCTTGATGCCAACAACAGAAAAATCGGTGTACGCCATTATGACCCATATGATTACTTGGTTAAAGACGTAGCTGTAGCTCAAACCCATAATCTCTCAGTAAATGGGAAAAGCGGAAAAACGACTTTCAATATCGGTTTGGGATATTTGGATCAAGACGGTATGAATAAGGCTGCTAAAGAAGACAATTTTAAACGTTACAACGCTTCTATCAACCTAACTACTGAATTCAACAAATGGATTACTCTAAAAGCCGGTGCTATCTATTCAAAGCGCGAAAAAAGCTATCCTTATAATGCCACAGGTGTATTCGATCCTTGGTACTATTGTTACCGTTGGAGTGACATTTATCCGATGGGAACAGATGAAAACGGCAACGAGCTTCGTAGTCCAGCCTCTGAGTTTAGTCAAGCCAATACCGCTAAGATGACTCGTAACTATACCAATATTAATGTGGGACTTCATCTGAACATTTTGAAGGGATGGACGGCTGATTTTGATTATTCGCACGCTAACCAAGAATATATCTGGTTACGTCCTGGTACCCGCTTCACGGCAGCCAATACTTGGGGTGGCGCAACACCGCGCTTGGATGCCAATGGCAATCAAGTGACTGTAAATTACTATGGTCAGGATATGCCCGCCTACGATTTAGTAATGAGTACTTATACGGGCGCAGGTTCGGGAGTCGACCGTTTGGATCGATATACCGAGAACTCCATGCGTAACACCATCAACGCCTATACTACCTATGAATTGAATTTCTTGAAAGACCATAACATGAAGTTCATGCTTGGTATGAACCGCGTAACCTACGACATGGAGTACAGTCAGGCTCGCAGAATGCAGGTCAACGATGTAGAGAATCCTCAGTTCAACTTTGCCACCGGAGAGCAATATGTATATGGTGACAAAGACTGGAATGCTCAGTTAGGCTATTTCGGTCGTATCAACTATGACTATGCAGGTAGATACCTATTGGAAGCCAACCTACGTTATGACGGTACTTCCGTCTTTGGCGCAGACCAACGTTGGCGTTGGTATCCTTCATTCTCTGCAGGATGGCGCGTAAGCGAGGAAGCTTTTATGCAGTCCATCAAAGAAGCCGTGTCGGCTCTGAAACTGCGTGCATCTTGGGGTAAGATTGGTGACCAGTCCGTACCCAATTCACTGTATGTTTCCACCATATCTTCCGGCTCCACAGTCAGTTGGATTGGCGGAGACGGCAATCTCCTCAACTACGTAGGAACTCCCACTTCCGTAGCCCGTGATATCACTTGGCAGGACATCTCCACTTTCGATATCGGATTGGATGCCCGCTTCCTGAATGGAGAACTTGGAGTGACGTTTGACTGGTTCCGCCGCAAGACAGAAAACATGATTGTTCCGAACCAAGATTTAACTTTTTCTTACGGAACATCTTCATTGAAAGGCAATTATGGTAATCTGCATACCGACGGATGGGAAATCGGTCTTGACTACAGCCATCAATTCAGAAATGGTTTACGCATCACAGCCAATGCCACATTAAGTGACTTTAAGACTATTATTGATAACTACGGCAATGTGACTGGTTTGGACAGCAACTATAAAGGCAAACGTTACGGTGATATATGGGGCTACAAAGTGGAGCGTCTTTATCAGAAAGATGACTTTGTTTATGATGCTGACGGTAATTTAGTTAAAGAGAAAATAACTACGGGCAAAGGCGCAGGAGTGGAAATCAATAAGCTGAAAGATCCGAATGCCCATAACCAAGCTTATTTACAGTCTGGAAGCCTCGTCTTCGGTCCGGGTGACGTAATGTACAAGGATCTTGACGGTGACGGTGAAATCACATCGGGTGACAATACTATCGACAGCCACGGTGATAAAGTGGTTATCGGTAACTCCACTCCGAGATATCAGTACAGTTTCCGCATAGGCGCAGACTGGAAGGGGGTTGACCTTTCACTCTTCTTCCAAGGCATAGGCAAATGTGACATGTGGGGATCTTCTTCACTGACACTGGCAGGCTTCAATACCGGTGACGGTGCCATCGCCAAACGATTCAGCACCGACTATTGGAGAGAAGACCGCACAGATGCCTTCTATCCGCGTGCAGTCAACATGGGTAATGGAACCAATTCATTCAACATGTGTTACTCCGATCGCTACTTGTTGAATATGGCTTACCTGCGTTTGAAGAACATCACCGTAGGTTATACGCTTCCCGCTCATCTGACCAAGAAAGTCCTTATCCAGAAAGCACGTATCTATGCTTCTTGCGAGAATCTTTTCACCTGGGATCACCTGGACGGTACTCCTGTTGACCCCGAAGCAGCCGTGTTAAAAACCGCAGACTATGAATATCTGACTAACAGCAGTACAAGCAATTATGCCGGTGGTCGTGTAGGCATTGGTACTCCTACTTTCCGCACAATCTCTATCGGTGTTCAATTAACCTTCTAAATTCAGGAAACAATGAAAAAATATATTATAGCAGCATTTTCCATTGCATGCTTGGGTCTTTCTTCCTGTACCGACGTACTGGACAGACCAAGTGAAACGAAATATACCGACGATACCTATTGGACAAGTGAAGACCAATATCGTCTCTACTTCAACTACTATTATCCTTACTATTTTACAGGATATAACAGTGGCTATGGTACCAATTTTACTCCCGTAAGAGGTTATACGTTCAGTGATGACTTTGCCAATTCTGCCAAGCAAAGCAGTTTCACGGCTGTTGTCCCCGGAGACAATGGCAAGTATGATATGGATACATGGGCTGGAGCTGAGTATGGTGGCCGTCAATGGGATTTTGCATGGGTACGGAAGACAAATATTGCCATTGACCGTCTGGAGTCACATAAAGCTAATCTCTCCGAAGAGGCTTATAACCATTGGATGGGTATCGCTCGTTTCTTCCGCGCTTACGAATATTACCGTCTTGTAATGACTTTCGGTGACATCCCTTATTGGGATGCTCCCGTAGATGAAACCGATCTGGCTTCTATGTATAAAGACCGAGATGCACGTAGCACTGTGGCAGATGCAATCTACAATGATTTGAAGTATGCGTTGGAAAATGTACGTATAGATGACGGCTCTATGAACATTAACCGGTACGTAGTAGCCGCTGTCGCTTCCAATATCATGCTATTCGAGGGAACTTGGCAGCATTACCATAAAGACAATACGCTCGAATCCAGCTCTAAACTGAGTGATGAGAATGCTAAGAAGTACCTGCAACTTTGTATAGAGGCTTCAGAATTCGTAATGAACAGCAATAAGTGGTCTTGCACGAAAGACTTCCGCTCCATCTTTGGCAGCAACAGTCTGACCAGTCATCCGGAAGTCATCTTCTACCGCAGCTATGAGGCCGGTAAAGTAACCCACTGCTTGGCTTCCTATTCCAACGGCCAGGAGACATTGAGCTCTAATGCAAACCTGGCACTGCTCCGGTCATTCATCTGTACTGATGGAAAGCCTTATCAGGCATCCGGCATCGAAAATGCCAAGAGTTTCTCCATGAAAGATTTGGCAAAAACCCGTGACTCGCGTCTGGAAGCTACTTTCTTGAACTTCTCTTGGAAAAACTCGTTTACTTATATTTATCAAGACAAGTTTATCAGCCGTGAAGGAGCTACTTATTATGCTGATAACGCTAATCGTCCAGATGAATTTGAGAGTAATGTCAATATCAATGCGGCTCCTTGCCTCCGTCTTTCAGAGGTTCTACTGAACTGGATTGAAGCGAAAGAAGTGATGGCTGAATTCTTAGGCGGTACAGCTGTTACTCAAGCCGATATAGATAAGTCTATCAATGCCATTCGCAACCGTCCGTTGGATGAGACAGCTATTGCTAACGGTGTACAAAAAACCGCACCATTGCAAATCGCTTCCATTGCCAATGACCCAGCACGTGATGCTGACGTCAGTCCTCTGATGTGGGAAATCCGTCGTGAACGTCGCATGGAATTTATCTTTGAGACACAACGTTTGAACGATATCCGCCGTTGGTTCAAGCTGGATTATATGGACAATGAAAAGTATCCTGAAACGATGTTAGGTGCATGGGTTGACTTGCCAAACGAATTTCCGGAACAATTGGACGACGCAAACAAAGAAGCTGGTAAATCTGTCATGAAGGAAGACGGGACGGTAGTTGTATGGAATGGTAGCAATCAGGCAGACATGGTAGGTTATGCAATTCCTATTAACGCTGCTGCAAGAAATGATTTCTCAAACAAGAATTATTTGGCTCCTGTCGGATCCAGTATCATTGCAAGCTACAAAAATAAAGGCTTCACATTGACTCAAACTGGTGGCTGGTAACATCACAAGTAATATTTGTATTAAGGTGTGTACTATTATGTAATAATTGCACACACCTTATTCACTTCTTGTTTATGTAATTATTATTGTATGTGTATAAGGAAACTTTTAAATTTCAAGCTTATGAAAACTTTTTGGTTCACTCTTTTGGTACCTATGTTCGCTTTAGGTCAGATACTCACTGCATCTAATGTAAATATGCAAATTTGCAACCAAGCTGAAATGTCAACAAATGAACCCTACATTCGTATTTCTGACTATTATCCAGGAGCAGCCTCTATTTATGCTTATGTGGAGAACAAGCCGGAAGGTACAAATTTCAAATGGTTCATAGATGGTGAAGATTGGCAATGTCTTTATCAATACCCAGATGATGAAGGTGCTGCATTTGATTATATTGGTAGTGAGACCCCGCCTTCACAGCCTAATTGGATTTGGTTAGAATATATTGATGTATACGGACTAACCCAACGTATATTTTATCAATTGGGACAATAGCATGTGTTTATTTCAATAACTCTACACTCATTGCTTTCCGCTTTCCAGATTTACTTAGAATTTAACCTCTTTCTTGTTGGGATATAGGGACATTGTTGGATATCACAAAATATTCTCTATCTTTGTAATAAGCTGTCCGATACTAAAATAATAATTTTACCATTTGAACTATGCTTAAACAAAGAATGTTGTCACAGGGTATTGCAGGACCACGGTTTGAAAAGCCGGAGGAAGTTGTTGAATGGATGGGTGCCATGCAGGCACAGGACATCAGGGCGGCGAAGTGGGCTGTAGGGTTGCGTATTGCAAGTCCCTCGCTGACGGCTGTGCAAGAGGCGCTGGATACGGGCCGGATTTTGCGTCTTCATGTGATGCGTCCCACGTGGCATTACATTCCCGGTAGAGACATCAAATGGATGACGGGATTATCCACTAAAGGTCTGCTGTCTAAATTTCGTTTTTATGCCAAGCATTTCAGTCTGACTGAAGAAGACTTCCTCCGCAGTAAGCCCCAGATAGAAGAAGTGTTGAGCGGACAACACCTGACGAGCCAGGAAGTTCTTGAACAACTCCACTCAAAGGGCATCGCTCTCGATGAACCCATCGTGAAAATGTATCTGAGTTTTGGCGAGGCAGACGGTACCGTGTGCAGCGGCATCGAGAAGAACGGAAAGCATACCTACGCACTGACCTGTGAAAGAATTCCGGATGCCATCGAGCTCTCCCATGAGGAGGCTCTTGCAGAACTTACACGGCGATATTTCAGGAGCCACGGTCCGGCCACACTGGAAGATTTTGTTTGGTGGTCTGCATTGAATATAGGCGAAGCGCGTAATGCCATCGCTTCACTTGGCACTGAAATGATAACAGAGCGGTATAACGGCCGTGAAATGCTGATACATGCTTCTTCGCCCGGGCTTGCAGGAGAGGTGGAGATTGATGAAAGAAATGTCTTCCAGTTCCTTCCACCGTTTGATGAATACCTGGTAAGTTACAAAAATCGTTTAGACTGTATAAAGGAAGCGCATACGAAGTATGCTTATAATAATTTTGGTATATTTCAATCTGTAATTCTCCATCAAGGCCGTATTACCGGGAATTGGCGTAAAACTTCAAAGAAAGGGGTTTTTGATACATCTTTTTTCCCTGGGTGCAGGCCTGCTGCGAAGAAACTTATCGAAAAAGCTATAAAGGAATGTGTATTGTTCCATGAAAGTTGAATTTTTCTTTATATTGTAATACGAAAGAAGAGGTTGTGTCAAAATGCTGGCACAACCTCTTTTTATGCGCAAAGCCCAGACTTTCCCAAGCCCGGGCTTTGTTATAACCCAAAATTTTTGTAACTTTAGGCATAAAGTTTTTCGTTATGGCAAAGTTACATTTTCGTCCTTACATTCCCAACCAAACCGTTCTTTTTCCACAAAGAATTGATGAAAACATAGCTGCGGACGATCCTGTCCGCATAGTCAATGCAGTTGTTGATAATCTTAATCTTGATAATTTCAAGAAGCTTTATAAAGAAGCAGGGCGCTCCGCTTATCATCCTAAAATGATGCTTAAGGTAATTATCTACGCTTACATGAATAATATCTATTCCTGCCGTAAAATAGAGAAGCTTCTTTTGCGTGATATCCATTATATCTGGCTTGCCGGTCATGAGCATCCGGATTTCATAACCATCAACCGTTTCCGTAACCGTGTAAAGGAGGAGATAAACAACGTCTTCACGCAGTTGGTTCTTGTCCTAGCTGACAAGGGTTTCATCAGTCTTGACGTAGAGTATATCGACGGCACCAAGATTGAGTCCAAGGCCAACAAATATACTTTTGTCTGGCGCAAAACAGTCGAAAAGAACCGTACAAGGTTGCTGAATAAGATTCGCATCCTTCTGGAGCAGGTGGATGAAGCCATTGTGCAGGAGAACTCTGTAAAAGACACATCCGTGGAGTTGACTCCCGCCATGCTCTCTAATATAGTGGATGAACTCAAAGAAGTGCTGGAACAACAGCCTGCAACACAGGACAAGGAACAAAAGAAAGCTCTGCGTGAAAAAAAGAAACAGGTCAGAGAACTTGAAGGGTATCGTGACAAGCTGATGGAATACGACAATCACCTTGAAGTCCTTGGAGAACGTAATTCCTATTCCAAGACCGATCCTGATGCCACATTCATGC